>Ga0325400_1003219_pt1 | contig 14671 bp, 6 predicted proteins | sample PopdelMetagenome_2_FD_205662 | JGI IMG/M metagenome (GOLD analysis project Ga0325400, IMG submission 205662) | Populus deltoides microbial communities from Bellville, Georgia, United States - Xylem-PdKOR-R1 | ecosystem: Host-associated > Plants > Phyllosphere > Stem > Wood/Secondary xylem... | reverse complement strand
CTTGAATGCACGGCCTCCGGTTAAACCCGGTTTGCTCTTTAGCAACCAAGAAGACAAAACATACATGCTTCAAATGAGTATATACCCTTTGACCACATGTTCCTCAAAGAACTAACACAACTTTTACAATGACTCAAGATACTCTAGGTCTTTATCTCCAAGTAGTTCAAAACGACAGGCGGTAAACACATTAGCGATCCTATCTTTGAATGGACACAAGTGGGTTCAAGGCTATATGAATAGAACCTTAAGGGAGAAGTCATCTTCTTTTTATTACTCAAACCTAAATATTCTTTACAACTAAATAAACATACGCAACCTCACATGGTTCTTATCTCCTACCGAAAATGACTTAGGTATCAGAGGTCCTTAATGTTAAGGTTTCTGATAAGAAAAATGCTTCAGAGAAGGAGAATTATGTTCAGGAAACAGAGAAGGAAACTTATGTTCAGGAAATCCCATATCAAGCTCCATCATGATCTGTCGTGATCTGCAGGTAATCTTGACAAATTAATCTGATGCTGTAACTCTTGAAGAATATTTGCTGTAATTGTGCATATCTCCTTTTCTTACTCTTTTACTGATGTATTTTAAATACAAGCCAATTTGCAATATGTTTTGATTATGTTGTCCAGTACAGAATAATAAAAACTATATTCTTCCTTGCAATTTTCTATCTCTTAACTCTTTTATACAACATGTTTTGGTAGGTCTTTAAGTTTTCCAATCCCAATTCTCTAAACTTTCTAGTACATTCCGACCTTGAAAAGACAATTTTTTACAAGTTTTCAGCATCCTCAACAGTTCTCATTCAAATATGGCAACTCATTCTGTTAATTTATATCTGAAGGAAGTCAAGGACGTGAAAATCCTGAGCTTCTGAATATTGTTTGGTCACGCCTACAGGGAAAGAATATGCCCCGCCTTAATTTTTATAGATTATTAGGGTTTTGAAAGGTGGGGAGCTGCCATCATTGAAACAAGAAAGTTTGGAGTTTATGTGGGTCCGAAACACAATCAAGCACCAAAATTGTAAGAGTCTTATCCTCATCATAACATCATCAACAGTATCATTAAATTAAACAAAGATTAATAAAAAAATTCATGAAAATAAGTGGCCAGCCATGATTGATCCAATAACTACAAAAAACTTTTCCTTCTCCCTTTAATGATAATGACAACCAATCATGTCGACCTTCATGAACTATCCTCAACCTATCATTATTGACCCAACTCCTAGCCCGGTTGCTTATACTTTCTTGCAAGTCTGCATCTCACACTCTCTACCTCTTAATCTAGGATGGATCGGCACATAAGATTTCGAATTTGGAAAACTAAAAATATTGTATTCGAAGATGAGATTTCGATCGGTCATCTAATTAAATTTTGGATAATCTAGTATGATTCTGAAGTTTCTGATTTCATCTAGTATGATTTCAATTTTCAAAATCAGAATGTTTGGTAAATTATGTTTTTCTAAATTTAATTTTGGTACAAAATCTTTTGATTATTATTTTTCGTTCCTTAATTTGTGAAGAAGAGAGAAAGTTGCACTAAATTCCAAGAGTAAGTCATCGTTTTCGTTTATTTCAATCAATAAATTGATTAATTTTAGTATTCATGAGTTTTATTCGATTCAATGATAGTTAATAATTATTGATTAAATAATCAAGTTTGACATGCTAGATTTATATATAGTTGTGTTCTTTATTTTGTATGGAATTATGTGTAATCTGTATTTTGTTGGGAAAAAAAAGGTGGAAGGGAGAAGGTGAGCTCTGGATATATACTTTTACCATTCTTTGCTTTCGTTGAGAAATTTTAATTGCAACCACCACACCACTATTACTGTATATGCTTTAGCTACACACACATATACTAGTAGTTTTTACTCCCAATTCCTGGAGCTGCTGAAAGGAATTGGATTTGCCAGGAAATAATCAAATAAATATAAAATCATGTGTATTAATAAATAAATAAATAAATAAATAATTATTATTGATAACTAAATATAAAATTTTAAAAAATTAAGAGACAATAATATATCAAGATATTTAATCTTGCAAGATGAGATATTTATCCAGTTGTGTTTACTAAATTTATTTATTAAAATTAATTTTTATTCAATTAAATAATATAAAAAATATACACATATATTAAATTGATTAAATAAAATAAAAATAAAAAAATATTATGCAAGTTTGCACATATTAGAAATATTATCTAAAAATAAAATAAAAAAATATTTTCAAAAATAAAGTTCTTATATACAAAAAATTAAAAAAACTTATAGATGAATCAGAATAATTTTTTCAAAAATTAAATACGCTCGACACAATAAAAAAACAATATTTATCCAAAAAATATTAAATAAGCAGAAAAAATCATAAATGATGGATATTAACTGAAACATCAATTTAAAAATTATTTAAAAAGATATGTTAAAAAAAAAGATATTAGTTAAAAAAAGTAATATTATAAAAAAAATAATAGCCTGAATGTTGCGGTTTAACTCGTCAAACTCGTGACCCGGATTATGAACTCAATTGAGTTCAATAAAAATTTCTCCCTTAAATTTATATCCAACCTAAAACAAAAACGGGGTAATAAAAGCCAAGACTTGCAGGCCTATGGCCCAGCACGCTTATGCCACAACAATGATAAGCCTAGGATCGTTGGCAGGCCTTCAAGCTCAGGCCCGCAGGCCTGAGCTTGTTTCTTATTTATTTTTTAATTTTTTAAAGGGATGGATAATGTTCGTCCTAATTTTTTTTAAAATAAAATAGACGACGTGTTATCTACAAGCCTAAATTCTAGCCACTACAGTTGTGGCCAGAAAATCAGAGCAGTGGTTTGTTTTTGCCAAAAAGCCTAATATTTAAGTCATTTTAACCTAATAACACGTCATCAACATTCTTATAACATCTATAAATCATTCCATCAACTTTAAATACCCAAAAAATAGCCCAAAAAACCAAAATTAAACCAGGTTAGCTTTGGCTTTGTCGATTTAGATTTGATTTTTCATGCAATATTGAGGCTCCAAACAAACACCATGAATTCCCTCTCATCTCATAAAACTCATTCACACCAAGAAACCCATTTTGGTGGCCAGTGAGCGATGACTTTCTCTCTCATCGTTGGAATCTGACAACACCTCCCTCTCTCCTCTATTTAACTAGGGATTAAAAAATAACACAAATGAACTTTTATAAAAAAAATTAATTTTTTAAAATCTAAATGAACCTAAATTATATAAATTGCATTATTTTAAAAGATCAAGGACTTAAGTGTTTTTGTCATACAATCTCTAGCATGCTATTCATGTTTGGTGCCTTTTATATCTTGGTCCCCTTTCTTTCAATTTCACCATTGAGTAAGAAATTAGCAGTAATTGGTCTTCAATTAAGATCAGATTGTACAAAATAAAACTTTGAGAATCAAAATGAATTATTAGAAAAAAAATAGTAAGTCCACATGTTATATGTATGTGTGACTAGTGCAAATTCACAGTAATTAAGCCACACCTTTTAGTATATTCTATAATCTATAATATAATAGTTCTACATGGGTAGGGAAATTTACAAGTCCTTTAACATTGGGCTACTGTAATTGCTAAATTACCATCAATTTAACCTTTCAACAACTTAATTTTCTTTTTTTTATTTAGTTTTTTTTATTTCATCTTTTAATATTAGATTATTTAATGAATTGTATTATGCAATGTTTTTTTTTTCTATTAGGTTATATATCGTTCTCATAAATTTTTTTAAATTTTGATTTCAACCTTCAACATTAGATCTATTGGAAGTGGACTTCATATTTTTTTTAATTTTTTTCTATAAATTTATCTCAATCTCATGACTCAAGTCATGAATTTAACAGGTTAAACTGAGTTGACCGGGTCATTTTTTATGTCACTTTTCTTATTTTTTTATTTCATCATTCAATATTTATTTGCTGGGAAATTAGGATTTGTAATTTTTTCAATTTGCTTTCTATGGGATTATTTTGAGTTGATTCGGTTCTTTTTTTTTCCTGATAGCCTACCAAACCGGGGTTGCGAGTTTGAGAGATTGACCTGAGTTGATCGGTTCTTTTTTGTAATTGAATATTGTTTTTTTTTTTAATTTCACTCTCTAACAACTTAATCTTATCTATTTATTTATTTCATCTTTCATTATCTTGGTCTCATGGATTTTGTTTTCTCGATTTTAATCTTCAACATTGAATCTCTTGAAGGTGGAGCTCTTTAATTTAATTTACTTGCTTTTTATAAAGTTATCTCTATCTCATGTCAAAGGTTAGGTTTAATAGGTTAGCCTGAGTTTACATGAGTTTTTTTTCCCTTTTTTTGCGTTTTTTTCCGATTATATCTTTCAAAATTGAGTTGCTTGAAAATTGGGCTTCATATTTATTTGTTTTCTATGGGGTTGTCCCGATCTCATTACCTGGATTGCGGATTTGGTAGGTTAACCTAAGTTGACTCGAGTAGGGTTTTTTTATCGTTTTTATTAATTTAATATATTTTTTTTAATTTTATTCTTCAATATTGGATTGATTTATTTTATTTTTTTCTATATGGTTATCAAGGTTTTATAACCCATGTCGTACATTTGACAATTTAACCTAAGTTGATTCAATATCTTGCAGTCCCAATATCTATAAAAAAATTCATCCAATATGTCATTATATCAATAATTAAAAATTATGTCATCTTATATATTTTAAGTTTATGATTAATTTATTTTATAAGAAAACATGTTAGCAACAATTGAATCTTTTTTTATGTTAAAAAAATTGATATGACTCACAACACAGCGCCACCTAATGATCTAATGGCTTATATGGGTGTGTGTGTGTGTGTGTATGAATTTATTTATTAAATTTTATGTTTTTGCGCAAGTGATATGTCATAAATTTTATGGTTTAATTTAAATACTTTTATTAGTGTATAATTTCTTTGAGATTATATAAGTGTGATATATATAAAGTTGATCATGTTACCAAGATAACAAATGACTAAAAGTAGTGTTAATAATATTAAAGCATTGATTACCCCAGTAACTCCGTTGTTTTAGTCTCCCTGTTGACTAACTCGATTTACACATATGCTCTACATCGAAAACAAATATAAAAAATTAAGTGGAGTGAACTTAAATAGGAAGCATGGCGGAGCAAATGCTTTCAAAGACCTTAGTGGTAGTGGTGGCAATAAAAAAAGGTTCAAAGGAACTTACTACTTGGTGGACAAAAGTAAATAGTAGTGGGTTGATACTAGAGCCATTTATTACATATGTTTTGACAAGAATACTTTTTCAAAATCCTTGCCTAAGGAAAGGTGGTGCTAAGAGATGACATAAGGGAAGAGTTGACTCTAAACAATATGATTCATGCTTTTGATATGCAAAAGAATTTGGTTTATAACTCTTTGTTGAGAAAGAATTGGTTAAGCATGGTTTTGAGTCTGATAAAGTTTTTCTTGACAAGAGTGGGATGTGTTGTGGACAAGTGATATTTATGTGATGAGCTATTTAAGCTCAACGTTATGACTATTATACTAAAAAAAATAAATTAATCAAGCTTCTTCTACTATTTATTTGGTTAAATCTTCTGATTTATGGCATGATAGATTTGTTTATGCTAATTACAAAATATTGAAAAGAACTAGTAATTTGGATTTACTTTTGAAATCTCATATTCATCAAAATAAGAAAATTAAAATTTATATGGAATCCAAATTGACTAAGTCACCTTCCTATTCCATAAACAAAAGTAATGAGCCTTTAGATTTAATTCACATTGATATTTGTGATTCAAAGTTTTTGCAAACCAGAGATGAAAAAAAAATTATTATATTTATTGATGATTGTAGAAGATATTATTCTATTTATCTGCTATGAAGCAAAGATAAGGCTTTAAAAATGTTCAAAGATTTTAAAATCAATGTTAAAAATCAACTAAATTAGAAGATCAAGTGATAAGACGCGATAGATGTGAGGAATATAATTTACTTTTTGATAAATTTTGTTTTGAGCATGGTATAACCCATCAAACCACGACTTCTTATTCACCATAATAAAATGACATTGCTTAATGCAATAACCTAACATTGAAAGAAATGATGAATGTTATGTTAATAAATTTAGGATTACCTCAAAACCTAGGGGGTATTTTTTTCAACAAATTAGATTCTAAATAAAATGTCTTACAAGATATTGGATAAGACACCATATGAGTTATACTTGAATGGTATTGTAATGTTAACTGAATATTCAATACCAAAAGACTTAAAATCCATAAATGGATTTAACTTTACTATTAGAGGAGTTATAGTCTCTTAGAAATCCTTTAAACAACTTGCATAGCTAGATACCCTATGAAGTCTTAGTCTATAATATAGAGAAAATAGAGTGGCTTTGAAAATTTTTAGAAGATATTCCAAGTTGGTTAGAACCCATGTCAGCTATCTGCGTACATTGTGATAGCCTATTTGCAATTAGTAAGGCATAAAATAGTAAGTATAATGGTAAGTCTCGACACATTTGTCAAAAACACAATATTATAAAATAATTGCTACACAAATAAAAATATTTTTATTGGTTATATGAAGTCAAAGAATAATATTATAGATCCGCTAACAAAAGACTTAACAAGAGAGAAAATTGATAAATCTTCAGGGGAGATGGGAGTAAAGCCTATATTCAAAAGAATTACCATGATAGGAACCCAACCTAGTTGAATGGAGATTCCAAAATCTAAGTTCAAATAGACAATTAAATCATATGTTAATTCAGTAGTGGCACTCTTACCCCATTCCTATGATGAAAAGTGCTACCTAAAATCAATATAAGCTAAACTTTTAATAATTCTTATAACTTGGGAAATTCAAGTGGGGTATTACAGTCTACTCTTAAAAAGAAGAGTCTGTGAGTGTAAAACGAGGTAGGGTGCAAAACGAGGTTACTTCTATGAGAAATGAAAAGGCTAAGTTCTCTAGAGCACTATAAAAAACCATGACGTGTTTGGGGAAAAAATAAACACAACTATGAGAACCATGATTGTTAAAATAGAAAATGTGTGATCTCTATTATCTAGGTTCACGCAACAAATTGAATAGTTTAAGACATCATATTCACCGATTAGCTAAATGAATCTGATAGTTTTCATTAAAGAAGACTTTGGGCTAAAAGCTACCTCTCCTGAAGCATAGGCTTTTCGTTGTCATTGTCTTCCTTCATTTACTTTGGATTTTATCTAGAGAAACCCAATAGTTTATCACCAAAACTGTCTTTTACGTGTTGATTTTACTTAATTTTGAAACTATTTTCCTCTGAATGCACATTCCATTCATAGAAACAGATACAAACATCTAAAAGCTTGTTCGTAAAATGATCATTGTAGAGCCAAAATATTGATAAACTAGATCATCATAGAACTCTTCCCTAGTTCCGCTACACAATGTCTACAATTAGTTGATGTTCTTTTTTTTAAAAAGAGAAAGAGATTGTATCAGCGCCAAGTAGAGGATGGAACCTATCAAACATTTTCTACAGTGTTCACTATGACAGTTGTTTGTTGCCATGGCAATGATACGTGGACTTGGCACTCACAAAATAAAAGGAGAGTCAAATTAAGAATTATTTCAGCCTAATAATTTTGTTAGATGAGGTTTCAAAATATGACTTATATTATTTTTTAACATATTCTCTCAAGAGAAAGCTCTTTAGGTTGCATATGCTCACACTACCTTGTGCTATTAATTAGATATTAATTAGAAGAGATAATAAGGGAGTGATGTGATTTGAATTCGTGATCGTATGGTTATCAAAGCTCTGATACTATATCAAAGAACTATCTCAACATAAAAATTAAAGCTATTAGGTGAGGTTTCAAGAATAGTTTTAAATTACTCTCTAACATACCCCCTCAAGTAAAAATCATTTGGGCTTTAAACTTGCACAACCTCATACTACCTTATACTTAATTTTTATTAATTAAAATACGAATGATGAGATTTAAATTTATGACCACGTAATCAACAAAATTCTAATACCATATAAAAAAGTCATCTCAATTTAAAAGATAATGATACTTTAAGGAACTTTATTCCTTGTTTATAACACCAGAGTCTCACATTGCAGCTAATAACTCAACTAGTCTTATTATTGATGACTCTGCAAATATGTCTACTCGTCAGCAAACTGCAAACATACCTACAGGCCATGTAGTTTTCGAGGGAGGGGGCGTGGTAGCTATCATTGTTCTAGTAACTTCACCTCTTATCACACTGGACGAAGACAGTTCAATCGGGAACCCCTTTACTGTCAAGTTTGTGACAAACCTGGCCGCACTGCCAAGAAATGTTACCTCAGCTTTGATGTTATCTATGCCAATTAGATTATAAATAATTTATACTATTCTCTTATTCTCTATTGAGTAAAAATAAATAGTATTCATAATTTCAAAATGACATGTTTACAAGTATTGATTCAAGGCCAGCATGAAGAGTAAACTATAGAAAAGGACAAAAAAAAACTCATCTGTTCTCATACCTGATTATTACTTTCTGTATCTACCACAACCACTACTACTGGAACCTTTTGAACGCTCGGACATACAAGCATCTACTGATGCTAATATTTGAGAACCAAGTTTATGCCCTTTCAAGGAGGCCCTGACCTTCCTAACCACTTGTTGCTTTATCACCTTACGCTCCATCATTGACAGATCCTTGCATTTGTCCATGCCTTCGAGAAATCCGACTATTGTTTCGCCAGATCCCCCGGTGACCTTTTCCAATCTTACAAGCTTCTCCACCACCTGTGATGACAGCATTTTCTCTAAGCAGGATTTATTTCCTAGCTCAACAAGATCCAAAATGCAATGAACATTCACTTCTCGTGTCTTTATTGATTTTCTGTCTAATGATTCAACCATCCTATCCACTAGACCTGTTTTAAAGATCATATGCAATACAAGGATCCCACCATTTCCATAAAGCATTTGGTGCAGTGCTGTATAGCCTGAATCCTGCAGCTCCGCAACATTGCATTGCATCATCTTAACTAGCTCGGGGATAATTTCATGGTCTAGAAATTTCGTAATGCAAGGTTCTCCACCAGACAAAGCTAGCTTCATCAGTAAGAAGGCAGATTCAGATCTCAGTGAGTTCTGTTCTGAGTGCCTACTTTGCAGAAGTTCTGATAGCCTTTTGACTAGGGGACTTTGTAAAATCATTTCTCTAATTCTAGAATCAACTGCCTTCTCAATAATTGGTATGAGATCTTGCATTGCCTGCAATATCTGCTTGATATTTCCATCTGATAGCTTATAAATGAGATCTTCAAAATATTGTGTCTTTGGCGTATGAGGAACAGTTTGATCTGACAGAACAAAAGTTTCTAGACGAAGCCTAACTTGCCATGGCAGAAGATTTAGATTAGATGGATGAAGAGAACCACTTCCAGGATCGCGAGCCACCTCGTAAAATCCCTTCAGTATGACAATAGCATGGTGTTGTAGAACTTCAGATCCATTCTCAAGAAGTTTAATAAGTTTTTTCTCGATCCCAGAAGCGAACATTCTCTCAACAGCATTCGACTTTCCAGCTTTGGTCAAAGAGTACAACACTGTAAACATGCTCTCATGCAATATCTCAGCACTGGGGGAGAGCAAATCAGCTAGCTGGTTAAAGGGAATGCTCTCGAGCACCTTATCAACTGTCTCAAGGCTTCCAAATTCCGCGAGCTTTGCAAGGACGATTAATACGTGGATTTGAGTTATGGGGTCCTCCTCACATTCCTGCAGTGTTGTTGCCAGCTTATTGATTGCACCAGTAGTCTCAAGGGAAGGAAAATAATTGCAGTAATCACTCGTACTGAATATATTTGTGATGGCTTCTGTAGTCACTGCAATGAGACTCAAAGAATCAGTTGAGATCAAGTCTGCAATCCTAGGGCCTAGTATTCTACTAAACCTTTCCCTGCTAACTTCGAGCTCAGACATGGATTTGCTAGTCATTAAAGCTTGGATGAGTGCTTCTAAGGTAGTTACCACCTGCTTTTCTTCCAAGACATTAAACAAAAACTCTGTCCTTTCTTCAGCAATCCTTTTGACGTTTTCTCTTCCAAAAATAAGCAGCCAAGGACAAATAATAGCAGTTTCTTCCGGTGAATATTCATTTAGTAGTATCTCGGTAGAGTCATCTGCCTTGCTATCTAGATACAAAGAAACCATATCGTGAACTAGGTACAAAGGATCCATCTCCGTTTTAATCAGCAAAGAACCTTCAACAAGCTTGCAGACAATAAGAGGGAACAATCTCTCCTCCCCAAGAACAGACCAAACAGCCTCCAGACAAGCTTCCGGTACAGGTGCTGCCCATGAAAGGGAAGCTAGAGCTATGAAGAGCCTTTTAGAATCTCTAGGCATAGCTTCAAGACTGAACTCAAATGACCCAAAAATAGTTAAGGTGCTCTCAGCTTCCTTTTCATTTACATATGAGACAGGACCAGGTGCACATGTGGCAAAGGTTGATAAGTTTGTGATGGCCTTTTCCCACTTCTCAGCTCTTACTTCTTTCCTAAGAGCTTTACCCATAACAGCAACTGTCAGAGGGTGGTGGCCACAGCGTTCAAGCAAGGTCTCTGCTACGCCCTGCCAAATAAAGAAGAAAAAATAAAAAGAAAGATCCAAGAATTTATGAATCAAATCAGCAACGTGACACCACTTTTTATGCCTAGTTAATTTCTACTTGGATGTTGCATATAACTTATATGCCAACACAAGGATGCAGTCCATATATGTATGTGTGTGCGTGTCAAAAATCTTTTAGCAGCAATCAATGAGGCTCGCAGCTACATTAGCATCACTCAAAATGAGAATTGTAGAAGTTTGATAGTAATGCACTTGAAAATTTGCACAGATACAAAGTTGTCTCGCTTGCACATGCAGAAAAAAAAAATTCATTAGAAACAAGAACACAAAATGCTTAATTCCCATCTTCAAGAGTTACAGCACGCAAGTGTGCAAGTTCTTATTGTATCTACAAAGAAATTGTGACATTGGACCTATGCTAGAGAAAAATGTGTGGACAGAGATTCGATAGAGAGGTTAACATCATTTCTTCAGTGGTTTGTAATCCTGAATGAAAATTCAAAGAGACTCTCACAGATGACAAACTTATCATGTAAAAACAGAAACAGATCTTTGAGTATATTAAAAGAAAATAAACAGGCAATGCACAATAAAACTGAGTAGGAGAAAAAACTGGAGAGATGGAAAGAAAAATTAAAGTCCGAGCCACTTAGAAAAATTTACAAGAAAGGAAAAAAAAAAAGAAAAAAAAAAAAGGGAAAGAGGGTTTATTTGACTCATACCGGTAGTTCTTCCACGCTAAGTAGACTGTGGTATTGAAGGATTGCCTTGCTTATCTCCCTTGTGTCATCTTTGCTCAACTCAACCTTCTCGGCTTCTGTTATTTCACATACAGCTTCATTTCTTGTCGTCACTAAATACTTGCAATCATTATCATACAGCCGTGCAAACCGCTCAACTATATCCTGCTCCCACACATCATCAAGAAGTATGAGAATGCTCTTTCCATACAGTGCTTCTTGAAGAATACAGCAAACATATTCAAGATCTCCATTATCTTCATCTCTAATCTTCTTCCAAAATCCAATTTGCACCAGAAATTTAGAGATTTTTCTTGCAAGACGTCTCTGGTATTCATCCTTATTTCCACTGCAAGCATTTCTACTACACCATTGGCCAAATCCAAGTTCAACTGCTCCATCCACAAACTGAGTAGGAGGGTTAGAAGCTACTTGTCGAGCCAAGCATGACTTTCCGATACCCGATAACCCAACAATTAGAAGAACCCGATGAGAAACTTCTTGTTCCAATAAGTTTCTCACAAAGTGGCATTTACTAGAAATTGGCCATCCTAATTCAACCTTTATTTTCAATCGAACTGGGACATCCTGTGCTGTTGATTCTATCACCATCTGAACATGTTGGGCAAACCTTTGAGACTCAAACCACCAATTCAAATCATCTCTAATGGTATTTATCAGTTTGCTAAGAGGGTCTCCCGCCATAGAACTCCACACGACCTTGGCCAAATTCTTTACCCTACTTCTTGACACAATCCTTCTTGCCTTCATAATGTTTGGATGCATTCGTTCTATCAGCACATTCAAGCTTTGGATTTGGTGATCTAACTGGGGGTTATGAAGCTTGTAGACATGTTTTTGCTTAATTTGACGCGTCAAGTTCTCAAGATCATAGACAAATTCCTCTAGCATTCGGATTTTCTTAGGAGCTTCATCAAGATTCCTAGAAGCCTGATCTAATGCACTGACAACCCCTACCATACTTGAGATTATTTCTGTTGCAGAAGAAATAACTTGCAAAGCTTCCATTGCTACTCAGAAAGACAGAGCATGCAGTATTCCCAATATTCTTCCACTGTATAAATGTCCCCAAACCTCTAGTCATGTTTGATACAAAACCCCAACTGATCCAGGGTAAGAAGTAGAATTCTCCTCATTTAGGAGGAAGAAACTGGATTGTTGCAGTCCCCAGCAAATAGAAGTTGAACCAGCAACAGCAACAACCCAATCTAGCCAAATTGGACAATGAGTTAAAAATTCAAGATTCAGGGAATTCTCACAACATACAAGAGGGCAGTTTCAGGATACTCCAAGAAAATCCATATCTTGTCCACGGAGTTGTGAAAATCAACTCTACTAATCTAACCAAAAGAGAGAAAAAAAAAAATTCAACTCCAGAAACAAATTTGATGAGCAAAACTTTCCAGGTTAATTATATCAATGAAATTTCTTATGCTAGCTGATCCAACAGATTAAACACGAAGGAAAGAAACTAGCAATAAGAGTTCACAGTTCCACAAAAGATGCGCTTGGAATTAGAGAATTCAATCAAGTTAAAAGCTAAGCAGAAACCATAATCCACTGCCTATCAAATACACAAACTCCCCTTTAAACCTCCTATGTTTTTCCACTTTAAATTCAATTATCACCACCTACTCATTCATTAACAAACATTTTCTCCAACGTGTTAAACAAAGATTATTCACAGAAAGGAAAAACCCACTTCAGTGCAGATGATCTACATCCACTCTAAGAGTAGAAAAGCAAAAACAGCAGAGTCTCCGATACAAGTGAAATGCCGTAAAAGAGAGAAACTCAACCCAGCTCCTAAATCAAGAAACTGAAGACCATGCAGGTTTGACCTTGAAGAAACAAGTGGTGTACTTAACAGATCAACAAAAGACGTTTATTAGGGAATTATTCATACCGTATATGCAACAGAATTGTGAGAACAGTCTCTTACTTCTCCGACGTAGGTTTGTCCATTATGTGACTGTGACAATCCGTCAAAATAGGCGGTCGAGATGATGCAACTGGAAAATGTTGTTAATAAGCGTTTGGTACCTGTACTCTTCATTTGTTCTTAGCGTGATCCCTTTTATGCTTTCTTTTTTCCAATACGGTCCTTTTTCTCAATGATAGCATTATAACTCTCCATCGGTTAATGTCACTCGAGGGTGGTGACGAGTAAGCCAATGGGCTATGGTGCCGTTAAATCAACAGCAGTAAAGAAAGAAAATACGTGTTCTAAAAATTTATAGAGATGTCCATAGAAATGGTTGCTTGGCATTTAAGGTAAGGGAATGCTGCTGTCTTGAAATTTGAGTAGCAAGTAAAAAGGCACCATTAGATTTGGATCCATCTTTCTTTCCTTTTTTTTAAAAAAAATATTGGGATCTTATATTTGCTTTCATTTAATTTAATTTAATGAAGTAAAGCAAAGTTCAGTTTAAATTATCCCGAGGTTTATGAGTTATTTTGATATATTAAAGGAAATGGATTTGTGATAAATGGCTTCAGATGAAAAGGAATCACAAGCTAGAAATTAAGCAGTTGCCGATTACAAGTTCAATGATTTGAACTCCTTGGAATGAAGGTTGTGCTCGACACACTTTCACTTTTTGCCGCGCCATCCTCTATCATTACCATCGTCTGGCCATTATATGGTCATGTGTATATGAAGCATGAAATGGGTGTCGAATGTAAATTGTAACTTTCACAGTTTTCATGTTTTTTTCAGACAAGACTGTCCTGATCTCCCTTCCTTACCAAATACACTTACATTGCCTGCAAATTCTAGTGTATCAACAAAGTGTTTCTTTAAAGCTTGGAAAATTCATTTTCAACTTCTTTCAGCACCTTGGGTGGCCTATTTTTCCTTGCTGTGACAGAAACTATGGCAGGCTCTAATATATCTGCTCACCTGAAGACACTAAGCATGCAAAACCCATTGGAACATTGGCTGTGACTCTTACAACTACAGTACCATATCTTGCTCAGAACACTTACACCATGAGAAGCAGATTCCTCGTAAATGGAGAAGTTACAATTTTTAGTGCAAATAATATATTTGATTAATAAATTTCAAAGGCGAGGAACGTCAGTGCAAATACCCCGAGCTCACGAATCCTTTGTTCTCAAAAGAGAATTATTCCTTTCGCATAGAATCCACGATTCACAAGCCAATTACCACTCAACTGTTAATATATATATTACATTGCAAATGAAAGAGGGACAAGGCCCTGGCGAAGGCCCTACTGCTACGCTGCTGC
>Ga0325400_1003217_pt1 | contig 14674 bp, 8 predicted proteins | sample PopdelMetagenome_2_FD_205662 | JGI IMG/M metagenome (GOLD analysis project Ga0325400, IMG submission 205662) | Populus deltoides microbial communities from Bellville, Georgia, United States - Xylem-PdKOR-R1 | ecosystem: Host-associated > Plants > Phyllosphere > Stem > Wood/Secondary xylem... | reverse complement strand
AAACAAGATAGTTTGTGTCATGGCACAGGAGAAGGTGGTGTAGCAGATCCGATGCTTCTAATACCAGTTTCCACAAAATTTTCTGGAGTTGAAAGCCCTCTAAAGAAAGGTCAGTGTTGTATTATGATTTGGGTATAAGCATTGTGCTCAATCATCTACCAAAATAAAACCAACCAGTTATATGACATCATTTATGGTTTAATTAACCAAAAAGGGACTTTAGTTTCAATTCATTAATATGGAGTTGAATTTATTTTTAAGATGCAATTGTTGATGTCTAAAGGTGATTGAATAGCTTTTCTTTTTTGGGACATTGCTGTTATAATACTTGGTAGACTACCCATAGTTAAACATTTTTAGTTGAATTTGTGCAGAAGTAAACGAGATTTCAAAAAAACTGGATGCCTCAAGTGGTGCGAGCGTAGTGGATATTGATTTAAACATAAAAGACCCTCAGTTCTGCAGCTTGTATGCCCCTCATATATATAACAATATACGTGTGAAGGAGGTTTGTGCTGCAGTTGTTACCTCTAGAAGCATTTGAAATAATTTATCATGAACTTTTATATCCAGAAACTGCTATCTCACATCACAGATATTGTTGTTATTTGATCAATCTTAATGTGAAATTAAAGCTGTTCGTTCTATGGATGAAAACTATCATCCCTACTGAGTACAACTTGGCATAATTTGATATGGTAGGATTCTTGTGAAAGCTATTATCCAATGCCAGTGTTCTCTATTTTGGTATTAAGGCAGCATGAAGGCTTTCGTTTTTTTAGAAGTACTTAGCAACAACAGTTTCATTACTTGAGTTTTGAAATAAAGCTATTATCCAATGCCAGTATTCTCTTTGGTATTAAGGCAACATGAAGGCTTTCATTTTTTTTAAAAGTACTTAGCAACTAACAACAGTTTCATTACTTGAGTTTTGAAATGAGAATTGAACTTTATCTGGGGCTTAAGAAAGGAAGAAATAGTAACTTGCATGTTCCTTGGCTATCATCACCATATATTTGGTGCTGACTTTTTAATATTTCTTGTACCCCAGCTTGACCTAAGACCTTCAGTTGATTACATGGAAAAGTTGCAGCGCGATATCAGTCCAGGAATGCGAGGAATTCTGATTGACTGGCTTGTGGAGGTTAGCATAGTCAGTTATATAGATTTAATAATAAGAGCTGTCGCAGGCATATGCTTTAAAATAAATGCAGCATATTTACTTTTTCAAAAGATAAGGAAAAAAAATGCCTCTGTTCATAGAAAGTGAAAATATACTAATTTCCAGTTTTTCTTCTCTACTAAAATGGATACTTTTTTAACTCTGTTAAATTGGAAGGTATCAAAACAAATTGGTTTGATGGTTCCTTTTCCTTTTCCTTTTCCACGTTTCCCATCTCTGTTCTTCTGGTTGTTTCCTAACTTGATGTTCTTTTTCCCAAGATAGAAAGTTTAAGACCAAAGACTACGAAGTTGATTAGGAGATACGGGCTTATTGTGGGAGAACACCTTAAATTTTATCTTTTAAGACTTCGTTTCACTATGAACACCTCAAGTATTTTCTAGCTTCCATATTTTTATTGAATGCATGTTCGTTTGTTTTGTTGGACATAGAGCTCCTAAATAATTATGAAAACTCGATTTGTTAGGATTTTAGACAGAGATAGAATCTTGATCTTGAATTGACCAGAAGTTGAAACATTAGTATCCCGTTCACTTTATTTTTTAAGAACACCTCAATACTTGAGTGATATTTAGGTCCCTTTATTAGTATTAATGTTGAATGTGTATACTATTGATAATCTATATGAGTTTTTTCAGGTTTCTGAAGAATATACGTTGGTTCCAGATACTCTTTACCTCACTGTCAATCTCATTGATCGATTCCTCTCACAGAACTATATTGAAAAACAAAGACTCCAACTGCTTGGTGTTACTTGCATGTTAATTGCCTCGTAAGTTTAATGTTCGCTTGACATTTAGATAGAATACGCTGGTTTATGTATTAGAAACAGCTTGAATGCATTTCACAATAAGAATTGCATGTCATGTGTATTTTCCCACTTTAGTCATTGATTCCATTATGCACTTTTCATTTATGATGGCAGTAAGTATGAAGAAATTATTCCGCCAAGAGTGGAAGGGTTTTGCTTCATCACTGACAATACTTACACAAGAGGAGAGGTATGCTCCTTGGAATCCAAACATCATTACGAATTGAGCTCCATATTTTTATGCTTCGTCATTCACTTCTCAATCTTATTAGTCCCGGCGACATATTAGTTAGCCTTGTCTCGGTTTTCCCATGGCTGTGCACTTCAAATTATGCGAGTCTCACAGTTTAATGAATGGTATGGCTGAGAGGTAGTTCCCAAGAGCATCTTAGCATTTGAGCACCTAACTGGCTGACCTGATCCAAATAACTGGAGTTAGCTATAACGTTATAAATTCTTTTGGAGAAAAAAAAAATCTTATTGGTGGCTGATTATAAACTACAGGATGGACTCGATTGATTTCTTTACCTCAATCTTTTCATATTGTAGGAAAATTTTGTTGGCTTTTACTTGAAATCTTTGTCACTATGGAACTTCTCGATTCCAATTCTAAGAAAGATAAATTCCGCAAAAAGTCCCTGCGCTAGAGCTTTAGCGAGCCTTGCTCTTGCTGAAATCGTTACTCTTCATTCTCCCTGTCAATGATTTCTTCCAAAAGCATTTGCGGAAAATAAACTACCATTATCCGAGGTCTTTCTGTCAGCCAATTTGCATCTCCATTCCAATTATGGTGCCTTTACTTAGCATGCTGGTCTGTGATGCATTCTTAAAAACTATGCTTGATTCCTCCCTTGAAATAGAGTTTCAGTGGCGTGTGCTGATATACAAGGCTTCTAACACAATATTATGGCAGGTTCTGAAAATGGAGAGTCGGGTCCTGAATTTCTTGTACTTTCAGTTATCAGTTCCTACCACGAAAACATTCCTGAGGTGTAATATTGAACATCTTTTACCTATATGTTACCGGTATGATGTCATCCTTCTTATTCCATTTTTTATTTTTCAGGAGATTCATTCAAGCAGCACAAGCTTCATGGAAGGTATTTTAAAATGTTGGCCATTGTACATTGCATATATTCTTGGAATTTAACTAAACTTATCTACTCAGAGACCTGTAATTACTCTGATATAGGTTCCTTGTGTCGAACTGGTGTTTTTGGCAAATTATTTGGCAGAGTTGACTCTTGTTGAGTACAACTTCCTAAAGTTCTTACCTTCCCTCATAGCTGCATCCGCTGTTTTTCTTGCCCGATGGACACTCAATCAGTCAGATCATCCATGGGTCTGCCCTTTTCTGCCTCTTTGAGTTTGATTTGAGTATTTATTCCTTTTTATTTCCCGTTCATTAAAGGAATGGCTGAAGAGGACGCTTCTGTGTACTTTTTTCAGAACTCAACTCTTGAGCACTACACTAGATACACAGCATCAGAACTGAAAACTACAGTACTTGCTCTGGAAGATTTGCAGCTGAACACCAATGGTTGTTGCCTAAATGCTATACGCGACAAATATAGACAACAGAAGGTAAAACACATACTATCTGAAGGGGTTTGAGCTGATAGTATGTCCATGCTGTCTAATGCACATAAGAATGAATGCGTTGCTAGTCCTTTCAATTCCCAAGTAGTGTTTAGGCATGTTTTGAAATTATTTGAATCAAATCAACAAAGACTTTTACTATTTTCAAAATATACAAGGCAGTTTCTGTGATTTTTCGTTTGTGTTTGGTAATGCAGTGTAGCGTGTTTTCGTAAAAGTATTTTTTAATTGAAAATATTTTAAAGTAATGTTTTTTTAGAATTTTTTTTATTTCTAATATCAACATATCAAAAGTATTGAAAAGCATATAAAAAAGTATTAATTTGATGTTTTTTCAAGCAAAAAACACTTGAAGCAAGTTGAATCGCATTACCAAACAGAGCTACCGCACAATTTTGAGTTTCACTTTTCCAGTTCGTGTCATTCTCACAAATGGTTATCATTGTGACAGTTCAAATCTGTAGCAACATTGACCTCAGTGCGACGAGTTTCATCGCTTTTCTGAAGACGAAGAAAAACTGGTCCTGCATTAACAAGCACAGCACTCTGATTCGACACTTTGAGGGTGATATCGATTCTAATCATAGAGTTTAATTCAATCAAAAGTTTGCATTTGTTTATCGTTGTTGTAAGATCTAATCTTGTTCTGGTGCTTCCAGTCCAAAGTCAGTTGTTGTAATCAGTGGTTGGTAGCATAACACACTCGATGAGGTAATTTATATGCCTTGGGTGGATTAATTGCACAACTTCCTAGTCATTAGGAAGCTTTAACCGCACCTAGGTTATCCAATAGATTGCTAATTAGCAATGAGAAATGTAGTTATTCCAACGTTACTGTTGTATTTAAACCTTGTGAATCACAGAAAAAGAAAACTAGAAAAAAAAGGAAATAATATTTTTTCATATTGGAATTATCTGTTTTGCACTATGATTATTTTTTTATAAAAATCAAGCTCTGGACTACTATGGTCTTGTATTTGCTTATATTGAATGATTACAATGTGAACTTTCTTGACCCTCTATGTTATGAAGAAATTTAAGCTTTGAACCGTGAAGACGTCCTGTGAACACCGACGATATTCTTCGACCATGGCAACAGGGTGGGAGGTAACAGAGGCCAGTGGTTCTTTTACTGCAAGGCAAGTAATGCAAAGAGGCTTGAAAATGATGCCCACGCGGTAAAACAAATGTTTGTTTCTGGGATCGAACTTAATTTTACTTTTCAAATTGTTTTTTTTTTTAATATTTATAATATACATGCTTATGTTAAAAAAAATTAATTTTTATTTTATTTTTCTTGGAAAATTCATTTATTCAATGTATCAGAAGGTTTTTCTTTTTCTTTTTGTGGTGAGCACTGAGCAGAATGAGATGGTGGAGTAAATTAGGTGACGGAAAATTGTATAAACCACTGCATGGTCATTCCTTCATAACCTTTACCAAGGAAGCAATGACTAATATTCCATACAGTAGAAAGAGAATACAGGATCAACACAAGTTACAATAACTGGCTGTCACAGGACTATCCAAAAAAGAATCCTACAACCCAAACTACTAGAACAACAACTTCCATACATTTTCTTTTCGTGGCTTTCCAACCACACCACCATCAATGGAGGAAACGAAAAGAACAGTAGCCCAGGATAACTAACACCAGTCTAAATATAGCACTTAACAGGCCATTGAGGTTGCCAGAGGAGTAACCAAAACGGCTGTGTTTCCGGTCATTGGCTTTAGACTGGCTGCATACTCCAGCCGCTGCCATGCTTCCTTCCGCTGCTCAGCCAATAAGCTTAGCTTTTCTTCATCCTCCTTCAATTGATCAAGGCAGGCCAAGTACAATGCGTCATCCATCTCGGAGAACATTTTTCTGATGTTTAGAGTTAGATTGAGCACTCCTGGGTTCCAGTGGTTATGAGCATTCTTCTCTAATGCTGGAAATATGATAGGCAGAATCACAAGCCTGTTGTGAGCAATCAAGTTGATGATTTGGTCATTGTTCCATAAGAAGAGGGCTCTTTCAGCCACCTGAAACAAAACAAATGGTGAAGATAAAACCAGGAATTTATCTCCGCGCAGCAAATGATCATCATAACTCAAGAAGTTGTATCCAGGGCTCAAAGTTAGGTGCAAGATGGCAAAGTTTAGGAGCCATTATAGGACTATCCCATGAACACGTCATAAAAGCACTGAAATAAACCGACATTATAAAGAGTCCAAGTGAGGAGGGTTTCGAGGGGATCAACAAGAAGCATGGCAATAATCAAAGCTATGTTCTGCTTTCGAAAAAAGGGTGAGTGCAACTAAAAATTTCGTATTCCATTGCAAATGTTCGGCAAGGCCACTCAGCAGTTGGAAACAATCAAGGCGAGACGACTAAAAAAACCAGTTGTCTGGCCTCCAGCAAAACAAACTAAATCCTCGGAACTGGGTATTTCCACTTCTGAAGCACATTCCCCCACCAAAGTACATAGCTTAGCTTTAGACCCAATACACTGGCTAATGAACAAGGATAGGCAAAGGAGGAATTTCCACCTTAGAAATTTGAAGATAACAAATGAGCCCCTGTACCCCTTCCTGACCTTAGCCAAATAAACTTCACGCAAAATAGCTGGATTCTCTCGCCCGTTCAATTATACCTTAAACAACGATAGAAAAAATCCTCCCAAGTGAAGACATAAAATTCTATTGGAAGAGGCTGCATGTTTGTAATTTCGCTCTAAATTAAGTCTGAGTGGAAAAGTTAAAGTATCAAAGTAGCCACTACCAGTCTTATGATGCCTATTAGAGGAAGGGCTGCTGAAACCAAAAAGAAAAGGTCCATTGTTATGGAATGTGGAGGAGATATTGCTCTTGAAACACTTATGCTTGGTTTGGGGGAGTTCAAAGAAGATTTGGGGAACCAAAACATGAAGGAAAATGGCTGTCCTTATCTTCGGGGTGAGAGGAATGAAAAGAGAAAAGGCTACTTTCCTTTGTTGAAACGAGGAGAAAGGAGGGAAGGTAAATGCTGGGATTAAATTTGGTTTCCAAACAAGGAAAAGTTACTTTCTTTCCATTATCTTTCCCTCTTATTTTCACTTCATACAAACAAGAGAAAGAAAATACATTTTTTTTCCTTTTGCTTTGTATCTACTCACTTTCTATCCTACCCTGTTTCACTCCTGTACATGGCATTAGAAACTCAAATTGAGTCCAAAGCTTGCATTTCAAGAAAATTTCTATTCACAAGGCATTCAAACAAGATGCAGAGTATGTAATTTCTTATGAACTGAATGACATTGAAGCCCAAAAGGGAAGATTGAGTTAGCATTGCATTTGTTTATAATAGCACTCCACATTTAATAGGGGGGGTGGTAAGAAATGGAGAGAGAGAAGGAGAGTGCTATTGTAAATAGGAGTACTAATATCATCACTCAGAAGTACTGCCTCATCTCCCTAAAGAGCCCCGAGAAGCCCTGGGACGTGGAAAGCTTATGGTCATTCTACTGTCATGCTGACCGCAAACCCAATTCTAAAAATTCCAAAACTAAGATTTACTCAAATAAAACCTGGTGCCATATCAAACACAAAATGAATTAGTATCTGAACTTGGTGCTGTGTCCATAGGGTTCCTAGCACTCATAGAACATGATAAAGTGAAAATTACATTCAGCATCTCATGGTCAAAGCTCCTAAGCTAGCATAACAAATCATGCATGCATACATTATGACATCAACCCAGAAAAATCACAAATAGTAGTCAATGCCAGATCAGAAGACATCTCCTGAAGCTTAACATTAGCCCACACTTCAAGAGTTCATTTCAGTTTTAACAGATTATGACATTTTAAAGCATTATATCACAGGAAAAAGAACCAGCAAACCATACTAAACCTCAAGGGCAGGGCAAATGGTAAGTACCTGGAAGTGGAAACTATTAATGCAGCATCCAATCCGCCAGAACAATGGAACCATGACCTTTTGGAACTCCACCATGCTAATTGCTTCCAGAATCTCTTCCAACTCGCCCAGGAACATTACCTCCTTCTGGCTATTAGTTATTGGCCAGTATTTCAGTATCCCCTTTATTACCACACTGGCCAACCTGGGCTCCTTCTCAATAAATTGTAACACGCAATACGACAACTGCTGAAAGTAAACCCCCACAGACTTCGGCTTATGCAGAGGAATCAAGACCCTCCACAAGAAAATCTTGTGCTCCTCTTTCAAGGGCAAGGCAAACCCGCTAATTATACTCCCAAAAATCTCCAACAACTCCGCAATCCCATTATGCTTCTCGGTCTCAAACACAAACCGATAAAATATATTGCTCAGAGACTTTCGAATAAAAGGCCTGTGCACCATGAACTTCCCATAAGACCTATGCAATATAGTTTTTAAACAATCCCTTTCTCTCGGATCCTCCGTGTCAAACAAATCAAGCAGTCTCAATATAAACGAATGGTCTATGTACTTCTTTGCAACTTTAGCATCTAAGCAAGTAGAATTGATAAATCTAAGCAACAAATCATACACAATTTGCAAGTGTGGCCATGCAGGATCGAACATTGGGTCATCGTTATCATCATTCTCGCCAACACTACTCAAATTGGACCTATAATACGGCGGAAACACCCTAAACAAATTAACAGCACACATTCTACACATAGCTAATACGGCAGGTTCACTAAATCTCATAGACCCAGAAGCCACAAAATCAACTAGTTCAAGTAAAGTTTGCCTCTTCACATCCTTTTCAAGCGTGTTCTTACTTGGGTCGCTGAAATCAAAAGTTACACAGCAAAGGCTTACTTTGCTCACAAAGAGATTCATCTTCTCTGCATTAGGCACATCTTTGAAGGGCACAAGTGGCTCAATCCCAGCAACCACACTAGCTGGAAACACAACAGAAGAAGTTCTTTTCGGGCCACTGGATGATTTCCCCAAACCTGCAGTTGAGCCATTGGATCTCTGCTGAGTTAATGGCGATTCAAGCCGAGTAGACTCAGCTGAGTCAGTTTTTGAAGATTTTTTCGGGAGCTTACTTAAGATTTGCCTCAACATCATAAAAAGAAACTTTAAGCCACGCAACACAAAATCCTAACAAATTCGCTACCACAGCACGGCCATTGAAGGGTATGTTTTGTAAATAAGTAGATTTACAAAGAAAGGCTAGTATTTCCGCTAGATTTTGGTCATGGATCAAAAGGGTTTTGAGAGAATGTGAGTAGATCCATTTCTAAAGCTTTGAGGGTTGTTATCAAGAGGTGAAAAGTTTGAAACTTTAAGGTATATTTTTGGTGAAAGGTCAGATCTTGGCAAATAAAAACAAAACTGGGTTTTTGAGTAAATCAAAGAATGATCGCGTTCATTGATGATTTACCTCATTTTTTGAGAGATTCATGTAACGAGGATAGCTGCAGACATGAAATGTGAGGTTTTAGTGGAGAGAGAGATCTAAAGGAAGGAAGTGCCTTGTGTTGGTTGATGATGTTAATGTCTGGTCTTTTTTCTCTTTTCGAGAGTGAAAGCAAAATACACAACAGGCAGTGCAATGGTTTTCAATTATTTTGGTGGAGAGTTCGTTTCCTTTCTCCTTTTTTTAAAAAAAAAGAATTCTCGGTTGATGAGAAAATTACGGCATTTTCTCGGAAAATGGAAGTACTTTAAAGAAATTTAATAATTGGATCTGGATAGATTTTTCCATAAGATGGAGGTGTACGTGTGATATTTGGACCGTTTGATTCCCTATATTTATTTAGGATATTTGATCTGATTTGATTTTTGTTTCTGTCCATGTTTTAACTTTTAACCTGCAGAGCCAGATTATTTATGTTTTTAAAAAAATTTATTTTTTATTTTAAATTATTTTTATATTTTCAAATCATTTTAATATATTTAATATCAAAAATAAATTTTAAAAAAATAAAAAATATATATTAATATATCTAAATCAAAATTACTAACAAAAAAACAACTCAATCAAAAATATCAAACATCTTGTAAAGTGTACGCTGCTAGCACAATTTTTGTCCGAGAAGGACAAGATTCTTGAGAATTCAGCCATGGTTCATACGGTGACGTCTTGTGGAAAAATCATAAGATTCAATGGCTGTAATGAGATTCATTTGTGATCTGAAGCAGTTTAAATGCCCATCCTGTCCAAATCTACACGTTAAGATTCCATAATTTAAGTATACAAAAATTAATTGAAAATATATTAATTGTTATTATATATATATATATAATAATAATAATAATAATAATAATAAAATTGAGATTAAATAGTGATTTTAAAGACACAGTTATAGTTGTCTGTCTTGCAATTAAAGGCTTCATCATTGTGTCGACAAATCAACTTGATTCTATTATTATTTTTATCCTAAATAATATCATTGATTTTTAATCAGTCAAGTTTAAATCAAATTTATCAGATTACAAAGGAACATGTTAAGTTGTTTCTAGGATCAGTCTAATCGGTGTAAAAAATATTCAAAATTAGTCAATTTCTACATTAAAAATCATTATGGATGATCTTGAAATATAAAAATATCTTAATTATTAATGTCTTTTTTTTTTCAATTCTTTAGCCCGTCTGGGAGTTCAATCCAAATACAAATTTATAAAAATTTAATTTTTTTTGTTTAAGATTATTTTTTTTATATTTTATAATTATTTTAATATGTTGATATTATAAATAAATTTAAAAAATAAAATGTATTTTTTTAATAAAAAATATTTTAAAAAATTATTATCATCGCACTCTTAAAAAGAACTCTTAATCCAAACGTAGATGCAGGCATGCAGGGTTCCATGCAAATTTGCTACGAGTTAATAATCCCCTGTTCAAAAACAAAATGGACTGTGAGCGGATGCTCTTGCTCCTATGGTTCATTGATTCCGGCCACTGTAAAATTATGTTTTAAAAAAAACTTTAAATCACCAAGAAATTGACATCAAAATTATGTACATGGTTTGAATTGATATTATTTTTGTTCAAGATGGGAGTCGCTAAGTCAGACCATACACTTAGATAGTGTTCAGCAATGCGGTTTAACTTATTTTTTAAAATATTTTTTAAAATATTTTTTATTTTAAAAAATATTAAATTAATTTATTTAATTATTTTTTTATGGTTTTAATATGTTGATATTAATATATATATATCTTAAGTTAAAAAATATTGTTAAAATACATCATGTGCCGTATTACCAAATATAGATTAAATGCTTAGCTATCTATTATCTCCCGACAACCTCTCATTATATCAATTAGAAGTTTCGGTGTTTTCATTTAATTTTTTATTTTCAACTCTTAATTCTTATATGTATTTTCAACTCTCAATTTTATTTTTTTTGGTATCACCATAACAAAATGATTAAAAAATATAAAAAAAATATTAATTTAATATTTTTTAAGGTAAAATTTATTTTAAAAAGCAAGTTAAACCAAAAAACTAAACACTCAATTAATATGAATAATTTGATTTTCAAAGCTGAAATCTCTAGCTATTTCTCAAATTAACAACAATCCACGTTACTTTTCCCATTAATTTTAGGATCACTGTAAGAAACTCACATCTATTTATTTTGATTTCAGAGCATGTTTACGAAATGGGACATGAAGCAGAGTGATCCATGAAAGGACATGGATCCTGAGGGAATACTTCGGCTCATCAATTTCAGAGCCTATTGATTCTAACCACTATAATTATGTTTTTTTTATATATATATAAAAAAAAAAAATAAAAATAGCCACTGTAAAAAATTGACATCAGGATCTTTAGCTAATTCCGAGAAAAATGTTTAGAAAATACAAGAAATGGTCCCCCAAGTTAAAAACTTTACGATTTTAGCTCCCAATTGCCACATTTTAGATTTAGTCCCCTTTTTATTGAACTCTATAATCACGAAGATCACCATGTAAAACACTTAGATCCAACCTCGAGCTCTTGATTTTCACCGTACATTTTCTTATTCTATCGATTGGAGGTTTTAATTATTGCATACAATTCCTTGTTTTCGATCATTTTACCTGCCCTCAATGGCCACGTGAAAGAAGTTCTTTAACAGTCATGGAACCTCTGCCAGCTCATGGCCGGATTCAATTCAGGTTAGCCGGTGAATTCATGAATAGTTTATTTACTCGGAATTATTTAATTATTTTTATAATAAAAAAATATTATTTTATATAAAAAAACTTGAAATGTCATTATTTTTTTATGTGATTAAAAAATATTGATGAATTATCACTTGAATGTTGATAAAATTATTCGGGTCACATATTAACTTTCAGGTTACTTGAATTTAACCAGATTAACTCTCTAAGTAACTTTAAAATAAACTCGGTCTCAATATAACATTAAATCAGGTATCAAGCTAAACATCGGATGTCATATTTATTTTTGCGATACAACTATGCTTTTAAAGATTTTTTTTTTACTTTAAGATAATATTTTTAATTTTTTTATTGTTTTAATGTGTTAATATTAAAAATAAAATATTTAAAAATATATTATTTTAATATATTTTAAAATTAAAAAAAACATATACCACAATCCCTCAAACTTTTGCTAAAATACAACTACATTATTGATGATATTTCACGTCAACTATGCGTGAAGGAAGCATGAATTCCATGCCATGACATGAACACGAGAAAAAAAAAAAAACGAGTGTATTGAAATTCAAAATTGGTGGGTGGGCCTAGAAAGCAACAAAAAGGAAAAGATTAAGGATAAAAGTGTAAAGTTGCGCAACATATGTCCAAATATTACCGCGTCAAGAAGGAATCAACGGCAAGGGACGATGACATGGCGCGGTGTCGGCCACCTGGCTCTAAGTACTTGACACGCAGCACCGGAGAGAAACCCTGTCCGGTGATAGCAAGTAGCATAAAAAATTGATACTTATTCGACAAAAACTTATGAAATATTAATAAGGTAGTAATTATAAGATACGGCTCGTAAAGGACCAAAGTAACTTTCACACCTTATAGTTACACAAATGTTTCAATTTGATCCTTTTAACTTGAGAGTATCTCGGTACCAGCCTGAACATTGCCTTATTAATCATGAATTCATTGTTACAATTTTAACCTTCTAATGAGGTTTAAGCAATATTTTTTGGAATAAATAAATAGTGCTGAATATGCTATGGATTTAAATAGTTGTCACGACATGACAATCAAGACAGGTGTCTGTAATTTAATAATATCGAGTACTGTACAATCTTTAAAATTTATATAATAATAATTTTAATTTTTCTATTGATTAGTCAATAAAAAAATCTAATAAAAGATATTCATATCTTTAATATTATTTTATATTCTATATTAAATTTTCTTGCTTTTAGATTTTTTTTTTTTTAGATTATGCTCGTGGTTTTTTTATTTTATATTAAATTTTTCTTGCTTTTAGATATTTAGTTTAATTGGTAGGTGAGTATGCTCTCGATGTTACTATACAAGGTTGAAATCCTATGAAAAACCACGAGTAAATTATCTTCTTGAAAATATACAAATCTTGACGTGAACAACTTGCATAGTAGACAGCTAAATAAATTTAGTTTGGTATGCTGAAATTATCCTAAAAATGGTCGTATCCAGAAGAAGTCGTGTTCAATTTTCTTGTTTCCATTTCATAATAGATTACGATGTTTTATTGTATTCTTCTTCACAAAGTATTATTTATTAAAATAATAATTTATTTTTTTTATTTTTTATTTTTTCAATTAATATTTTATTTTAATTTTATCTTTTAGTAATAGAATTTTTTTTTTAGTTATCATATTCGTATGACACGTATTCTAAGTTTTACGGATTAACCTAATTTGACTGGTTAATCCGGTTGATTCGGTTTTTTTTGTTTTCAATTATTTGTTTTTCAAATTCATCATTTAATATTCATTTGAATGAGAATTAAACTTCATGATTTGTTTTATTTATTATTTATTGGGTTATCCTAATTTCATTAACTACAAACTAAAAGAGGAGAGAGTTTTATTGTACTCCTTCTCATTAAGCATTGTTAATTGGAATAGTGCTTTGCTTTGTTTTTTTTTTTTATTTTAATCAATGTTGTTTTGTTTAATTTTATTATTTAATATTATTATTTTTTTCTATTTAGTTACCACACTCTCATGAAATGAATTCTAAGTTTGACGGGTTAACTCGGTTGATTCAGATTTTTTTTTAATTTTGTTATTTAATATTGATTTGACTGGGAATTAAACTTCATGATTTGTTTTGTTTACTTTTCATTAGGTTATCTTGTTCTCATAACCCGAGAATAGTGTTTAATAGGTCAACCGAAGTTGACTCAAGTGTTTTTCTTTATTTTATTTAACTGATTTATTTTTTCTAATTTTATCATTTAATATTAGGCTAGTTGGGAATTGAACTTCATAGTCCGTTTTGATATGTTTTTTATGAGAATATCTCGATCTCACGATTAAGGTCACGGGTTTTGTCATTTTTACCCTGGTTAAATTAGATCGTTTTTTTATCTTCTTTTCCAAGAGGTTTGTATCGGTCTCATGAACCGAGTCATGAGTCCTTCAACATTAGATTTTTTTTTATTGGGTTGTCCTCGTCTCATGACCCAAGTCGTGGGTTTGGCAGGTTAACCCAACTGACTCATTTTTTCTCTCTTTTTCGTTAGTTTACTTTTTTATTCTCTTTAATCTCATCAATTAATACTGTATTTGATTGACAATCAGATTTCATGATTTTATTCAGATTGTTTTTTTATTATGTTATCGTAGTCTCATAACCCGGGAATAGTGATTAATGGTTAACTCGCTTTATAATTTGTTTTGACTTTCTCTTTGTGGAGTTATCTCGGGCTCAAAATTGGAGTTATGAATTTGACAGGTCAACCCGGGTTAAATCATGTTATTTTTTTTTGTAAGGTTATGTCAGTTTGATACCTCGAATCATGAGTTTGGTGGATTAACTCATGTTGTTTTTTGTACTTTTTTAATATCATTATTCAATATTAGACTGGTTAGGGATTAAAATTCATAATTTTTTTCGATTTACTTTTCATGAGATTATCTCGGTCCTGTGACCCAGGTTACAAGTTTAACATGTTAACTCAA
>Ga0325400_1003215_pt1 | contig 14676 bp, 8 predicted proteins | sample PopdelMetagenome_2_FD_205662 | JGI IMG/M metagenome (GOLD analysis project Ga0325400, IMG submission 205662) | Populus deltoides microbial communities from Bellville, Georgia, United States - Xylem-PdKOR-R1 | ecosystem: Host-associated > Plants > Phyllosphere > Stem > Wood/Secondary xylem... | reverse complement strand
AATATGCAGATAACAGGAAAATGCTGCGTATAGAGAGTCTATTTCAAATAGTGATATTTTATGCCAATTCAGCAATGACAACATGTTAACATTGTTATGAAGTGAATTACAATGCATATCTTAGATGTATTGATGTATTAATCACCTACGATTCTCTTTTCTGTAAATAAGAAAACAGCAGTCAACGCCCAAATGATGTGCATTACGATACAAAAAACAAAAACACACACACACACACACAAGGGAAAAGATGTTATAAGAGCTCCAAATGAACAAAACTTGGACAAAAGAGTAAGTTCACAAGATGCCAAATGTATCAGATACCAGCAGACTGCTTTATACCTATGTTCAATGTGAATATTCCCTTTAGATGAATCTTTACAACTGTAAATGTTATTTTGTTGACTTAGATTATTGAAGATCTTTTTACGACTGGTAAAAAGATAATTCGGCTAAGATAAAAATTTATCAAAATTAGTTAGCATTATCTTCTCTCTAATTATTTGATTACTTTAGATTATTTAAAAAATAAGTTCAGATAAAGTAGAAAAAGTTATCTGAAGATAACTTTATCAATGTTTTTGTAAAACACGTTAGCAGTTTGTTACCAATTTTAACAGATTAGGAAACTTGAAGACTATCTTTATCCTTATCACATAAGGCATGTATATAAGGAAGGTTAAGTCTGAAGAAAAGAGAGCGTCGTGTGCTTTAGAAGAGAGTTTCAAAACGTAAAAATATCAATTACACTAAAGCAAGTGTGCCAACCAGCTAAGAAGTTTATATAGAGTTTCACAACATGTACTTTTGACACACGAGGAATGTGTAGGAAATTCTCGAGGAGAATTAGTTCCTAAAGAGCCTGCAGACTTTTAGGGAGAGTTCCTGTGTGAACTATTAGCAACTGGAGGTTCCAGTTAGGACGACAACAATATGAAGATCATCAGATGTACTATCAAGCTATTGTGGTAGGAGACATAACATGGATCACTGTCTCATCAAGTAAGGTAGTATAGACACAAAGGGTTGTGTTTAAAGATACTCATCTTGTAATTGTTTAAACTAGTGAAAACATTGCCTATACTGGGTTTGCTTGACTTAGAAGGTATATATATATATATATATATTCTGAAGAGTTCTTCAAAAGGTTTTCACTTCGTAACCAAATACCTTGTACATTTAAGTTTTCTATATTCTTTACTTATTTGATTACTAATCAGTGTTTGCATAGTATTATAAGATCATATGTGGTAAATAGGAAAAAAGGACTTTCAACAACTATTTTGAAAATAATCAACCTGCAGCAAATGACACTTTTAATGGAGTACCATGAGAAACTACAGCCACACAAGATAGCCTACATAAACTCTAATGTTTGCTAGAGTCATACAATTACCTGATTTTTAGAAACAAGAACTGAAGTCCCAATATTTTCTAGAAGCATGATTTGCTCTGTCACAGACCCTGCAATTATGCATTCCAAGAAACAACTTAGAATATAACTCAAAGAAAACATTAGCCAAATCTTTCCACGCACGAGAAACCATGGTTATATCTAAAGAAGAGAAAAAAAGAGAGGCTAGGTTTACATCATGGAATCGATGACAAATAACTTGTGCATAGCATATAACACAATCCCCTTTACTTCTGCTGAGCCATTAAATGAACATTTCAGAGAAATAGAGCTTGTATTTATCACAACTTTCCACTATACAAAGACCATATACAAGCCCCAAATTTACAGAAATGCGAGTGTTAAATGCAAAATCAAAGTCAAATGAACAGTAGATAGTAAATTAAAGGGGGAAAAACAAAAGCACAAGTCAATAAAGACACTAATCATACAAAAAGAAATTCTAATAGTACCTAACAGAACCTTCCCCAGTTCATTTAATCCTGGAATTGCCCTCAAAATCAGTGTATTCTGAAGGGGAAAAAAACCAAGAATTAGACGATTGCAAATAGAAAAAAGAGAAGGGGATTTCCAATATAAATAATCCAGTAAAAAGAAACCTGTTTATCAAGAGGGTGTCTAAAATCATCAGCATCAAGATTACGAATAAAAAGAGAAGAAGCTCTACAAACAGAGACCCTGACTCTTTGATTCTTCTTTGCCAAACCAAAGACTCTTTGATTCTTCTTTGCCAAACCAAACCCAACAGAACCTGAACGAAGCCTCAAATCACTTGAACTGAAAGTAAGAGCAGCAGCATCTGGTCTCCTTGTTTGAGCCAAAGATAGAGAAGACAGAGACACAGAAGCCATTGAAAGAGAAATAGAGAAACAACACAAAATTCCAAGGGCTTGCTTTCTTTCTTGTTGGGTTGGAGTTGTAATTTTTTATGTTGTTAACTACAAAGAAAGATATTTGAGTAGTTTGATGCGTCTGTAATTTGGTGTCCACAGCCGTTTTTATGGTTAACAATGGCGCCACTCTGCTTTCTATTGACTCTCTGTGTGGGTCCTCGCAGTGGAAGTTTGACAATGACATGAGGCTACTGATTTGCGGTTGAGGCTGGGATTATGTTATTGGTTGGATCCAGTTTTTTTTTTAATTATTATTATTATTATTATTGTATTTAAATGATTTGTCCATGTATATTATCATTCTATTTTTTTTCCTTTTTAGTTTTTTAAATTTAAAAATTACTCCTATGAAAAATATGGACAAATGTCATGTAAATTAAAAAAGTTATAAATCAATTGATATTAATTAAATATATTTATTGAAAAAATTAATACACCACAGTTCTATTAGTGATTTTATATCTCAAAAACACATTAATAAAACTTAATCAAGCACTCCTTAGTACTTAGATTAGCCCCAAGCTTTATTATGGAAAAAATGAAAAAGTTTTTTTTTTAATTTGTAAAAATAATGCATTTGATTACAAATTTTAATTTTCATGTTCTATCTATTTTTTAAAAAAATATATTTTTCATGTTCTTATTTTAAAGTCCCAAATGGCAGCTTTGCATTTTCGTTGTTCCAAATTGATGTCTTCTTGATCCGAAGCCTCTTCTATTCATAAACTAAATCAATAATGCAACCATTAAATTCAGTAATACGATCTTATTTTAAAAACTAAATGCTACCAACAGTTTTAATATTATCCGAAAAAAAAACGTATATATTCGGTGTCGAAAATAGGTGAACGGATATCAATATTTTTAGTGTCATCCGGGATCAGATCCTAAATTATTTTCCGGATTCCCTTTAAGGTTATGAAAAATGATTTTTTTTTTTTATAGAAATTAAAGATTAGGTTCGGCACACTTATAAAAGCATAGGTACGCAACAATTCTAATTGGTCAGGCTAGCTGATTGTTTCCGTGGTTTTAAAAAAAAATTGATTTTTTTTTGTTTCGAATTAATTTTATTTTATATTTTTCAATTATTTTGATGTAAAAAATAAATTTATAAAAATATATTATTTTAAAGTATTTTTTAATAAAAATTATTTAAAAAATAAATACTACCATAATATCAAACACTATCTTAATAAAATAAAATAAAAATTCACTGCAATAACTTCCCATCCACGCTTTCATTAAGGTGGAGGATTACTTGAAATTACTTCATCATTTAAGATAATATACTTAAACACATAATTAGGTTTCTTCATATTGATGTGTTGTTAATTATTTTATTTTATAATTATGATTCTTCTATTAAAAAAATCACATTTTAAATATGATTTAATGATTTGGAAAATTTTAATTATTTATAATAATTCTAATAATTTGATTTATAATCTTAGTTGATGGATAGGTCCATATAATAATTTCTTATAAAGCACTCTATCATTTCATCCTATGATAATCAAAATAAAATGTAAAAAAGTTGTTATACATATATTAGAGATGACTACACACTTGACCCGTGCTACACTGAAACTCAACTTATTTTTTTTTTAATTTTAAAAAAATTATAAAAACATTAGGAAGTAAGAAATTAAATACATACTGGGTGAAACTCTTTTTAAAATATTAAGATGACAGTATATTGAATGATAAATTTCTTCAAAAAAATATTAAAACAGTGACACATTAACTCAACTTAGACTAACTATGGTTAACCTGTGAAATTCGTGATTCGAGACATGAGTCCGTGATGATCTCATAAAACCCAAAACGAAACATAATAGGGTGTTCAATTCTAATAAATAAAATATTAAAGGCTGAAAATGAAAAAACAACATTCAATTAAAAAAAAAGAAGAAAATCTATATTTAAGTAAAAACAAATATTCATGAAGTAAGCATAACATGCTTATATTTAAGCAATTGATTTAATTTAATTCAAACCCAATTTTTTTTAAAAAATAAGATAAATTTAAAAAAGAGCAACAGAAAAAAGACTTAAGATAACACGAGTCATTTTAAAATTATTGAAAAATCCTATAGAAAACTAATAAAAAAATAATAAAGTCTAATCTCTATCAAATGCTGAATGATGAAATTAAAAAAAGAAGATATTATCTTAAAAAAAGGAAAAAAAATAAATGAACCTAGGTGAGACTCTAAAAATCAGTTAAGATTCATAGTGATCAAAATATTACTAGTGACCCCAAATATTTTTAACTGATAAAGAACAAGAATTTCTTATTCTTTCCACTCCACACCAAAAATCCCGATCCAGGAAAATGATTATCGTGATGTCACACACTTGCAATAAAATAATGACTCCACTAAGCTTTGTTTTTTGTCTGATTATTGTGTTTTATTTTTGTTAGTTTGTACATTTATCATCGACATGTATTTTTATACATATTGCTCATGTATTTGTACATTATATATGAAATTATGCATCACATATCACATGTTTTAATTTTTTAAAGCACACGTAAGCTTTTAGGCTAGGTAAGGGATTAATGGTTTGCCCTATAACTATCAGTAAGAGTTCAGGCTCGTGAAACATTCAAATCAGATTTAAGTGCCTGCTTGGTAATGGTAAGTATACGTGTCTTAACCATTTATTGCAACGCTCCGGTATTGTTCCTTACAATGACCATCATTAGACAGATATGAGACCTTTTTGAGACTAAATATAAAACGTACCCAAGTTTCATTTAATGACTAAAACCTACCTATATGTAAATGTTCCCAAATACTCATATTGCATTAAAAGGCAAGCCTGACCATATAAAATCATGTATTGTAGGACTTTAGACTGAAATTATGACTTCTATAAAATACTCATCTTTTCAAGAATTTAGGCAAGAATCTAAACTAGCACAATTAATTGATGGAAATTATCCAATAATCGATGTTAAAGGAATAACACAAATTACCAAGATAAACCATACTGTGAATGACATGGAGAAACTGCTACTTATCGTGGGATATGTGGATGAGACCCTATTTGAAAGACAATATGAGAGGATTGTATAGTTGATGAGACTCTCAAGACAAACAACAACTATAAAAACATTATTGAATTTTTAGGATCCTAATTATAGGTGTTTTACCTTTGAAAAAATTAATTTAACACCCACGTTAGAAGAGTACAACATGATTCTACATTTTCCAAGTAGCAGCTATAAGATCTACTTTAAACAGAGGTTCAAAAACACCGTTTCTAAGGTAACTAGATTATTGTGCTTGGAAAAGGTAGGTCAATGTAAAATAACTGATAAGGGATTCAAATGGAAAGCATTGAAGCTAGAATAAAGAAAAATATAAAGAAGGGAAAACTAGGAAATAAATGGTATAAGATAGTGGTCTTTGCTATATCTAGGCTAGTGTTGTTCCCATTCAAAACTAGAGTCACTAGTCTAAAAGCTGCGAATGTATTTTGTATAGTACGAGCATACTAAAATTAACCTTTTTGCTATAATTTTGGTTAAAATCATGCTATCACTCAATCATTATAGGATGTATGAGAGAGGAGATATGGGATGATGTGTTTCAATATTGCATTTATAGATCATCAATCACATTGAAACACCAAGAGATATTTTCAATAACTTTTGGTTGTTCAATCTTTGACCATTAAAGATTATTATAGATGAAGCTTAGAATAATTTATACGAGAAAGCATGGGTGGAGAAATATACTACATTACCATAAAGCAACTTCAAATGAAAAGTACTATAGATGAACAACATATCTTGCATAATGATTTATGGTAGTAAAGAATGGCCCCCTTGATCGAAATAACTAGATACATTGATGATGCACTGGTATTAGTAACAAGATAGCTTGGTGGAATACAATATGTGCCTAAAACTATGGGTTTAACATATTTCACTGGATTATTCAGAAATCAATCATCTCTAAAAGAGCTAGCCTTATTAGACAAGATCAAGGAAGGTTTTTTATGTAAATTTTTTTTAAAAAAAGCAGGGATGGATCTTCATTCAATAAAAAATACACTATTTGGAGAAACAAAGGACTTTCTAGGGTGATTAAATCCAAGAATCCTAGAAACTCAAAATAAAAAAATATAGCTTTCGCAAGCAATTAAAGAAGGACTGAAAAGAAAAAAAAAAGAATTGTAAGAAAACAATTAGAGAAGTGAAAAATTGAACTTTGCAATAACAAAGAGTATTAACAGAACTTGGAAAAGCAACTAGAAGAAAAAGATAAAATGAGAAATTACCTGAACCAATAGTTAAAAGAAATGGAAGAACAATTAATAACTTTGATGAAAGATTCGAGGACAATAAAGGAATGGTAGAAAAAGGCTGAGGTAGTCGAAAAAATAAGCAAAGGTATCTAGGATGATTTGGGAGTTTGAATAGCTAAGCATAATGAACTGATCAACAAATATATGCTAATAGAAAAAGAATTGGCCAAACTCAAGAGGTTAGCTAAAGATAAAATGGGTAATTATAAGGAAATAATAGATTCCTCGAAGAAAGAAAGGGACAATTTTAGAAAGAAAAAAAACTAGATACCAAGAAAGAAAAAATGATCAAACTTCAAGGTATGTCATACAAAATGCAAAGAGGCAATCCTTATTCTTTTGAAACCTATTGGCCCTCATAATTGGTCTCGTGGCTCTATTCAAAACATTATGACCGATTCAGTTTTGTAAATACCTTTTTTTCCAAAATAATCCTTAAAAAGTGAATTGGCTTTTTGATTTTGGAAAAAATACGATGTTTGTTCAAAATAATGTTTCAGGCATCTTGTTCAAATGATAACAAATGGGTTAATCTGGCAATGCAACTCACTCTCTAAGTTAACCAAACAAACTTGAACCTAAGGCATGAAAAATGAAAACATGTAGTTGTATGCATAATCACATATCTCTTAAGCTATATTTTAGTTGTGTGTATAATCGCATGTAGTTGGATCTGCTAGTCATTGATTCATAAAAACATAGTCTTCTAAAAAAGTCTTAAATCATTACACTGGACAAGGATAAAATTTATCAGTTCTGATCAAAATGATTGAAAGGTCATCTTTATTATCTTATTAAGTTCTAAAAATATATCTCCTTGTGGTCCCTAGTTGAGTCTGAATGAGTCTTTCATAAAAAAAAAACTCTAGCTAGGATCACAACTCACATTGGAAAAAATTAAAAATTCCAAAAATCAAGGGTCAATCATGACTAGGATCACACCCTATACTAGAGGGTAAAAAAAATTCAAAAATAAAAAGCTAGAAAACCTAAAAAACTCAAATACTAGGGGGCATGCCTAAAGGAAAAAAAAAGATACCAAATCAAGGTAAAAAAAATAAGTATGCCCTGCCAAAGCAATCAAAAAAGGAAAATCAAAGAAATATTATGAAAAAAGATAAACACACAATGATAGTGATCATAAGTCTTTAAAACCTTAAAACATATTTTAAGCCTATGCATCTCTTTTTTCATAGCCAAGAGCCACATACTGTTTTGCATGCCTTTAAAAGTCCTTTATGATCAAGCAAGCAAACAACCAAAATCGATAAATAACACTCTCAAAATATAAAGAATTTTTTCATAAGAATCATAACATCGCGAACAAGCTACTCGTTATTATATATGCTGATAAAATGAGTGCTAAAATAAAAGACAAATTTTTCCCAAACAAAACCTCGAGTTTTTACTCGAGCCTCTTGCTTTGGAACCCATAAAAATAAAAAGTTACCTTACCATATACCTTCACTAATTCCAATCTTGCCTACGTAAAAAGATCAAATTATCTTTTTCTTAAAAATAAACCCTTAGGGAGTTGCCAAAAAACAAAATAGCTAACATCGAATAAATTTCTGCTTTCAAAATACAAGAGTAAAAATTTTTAGGATATTTATTTAAGCCATGGATAACCTGATTTTGAGCTGATATTTCCTTCTTATCTTGTCAATTTCAACCAAATACGCATGAAAGTTGTTTTTTAGTGTTGAAAGATATGTCTTGGGTCACAATAGAAGAAACACTCTCAAAATTACATCTTCATGATTTCTTTGCAACAATTAGACTTGAATGGATACGATCATTGAAATTTGTGATTTGATTCCAAAACAAGAAAGTGATTTTCAAATGAAAAGGGCATTTATCGAGTTTGTAAAATCCTTAATGAAAATGATGATTGACACTACTTATGAGATGTCATTGGAGAAAATAAGCAGCCAAGTGGCAACGTTATGGACCTTATAATGTATTATATCCATATTAGATGAAGGTAATGTTTCTCAAATACAATATATGATAATGGACTACTTGATGAACTCCATCAGCAATTAGAGTAACACTATATTTGGAGGGCATTTTCATGGCTAAAGTTTCAATTTGCCCTTTAAAGGATGGCCATCATACCTTTAAAATGTTATAACGTGAGTGAATTTTGATAAATGTTTAAAAGATGCACACAACTTGATGAACTGGGGACAATTTACAACAATCATTAATAATAAGTAGGCTGAAGAGTCAAAAGCCAAGAGAACTTATCTAAAAAATTACAAACCTTATCCGTCAAGCAACAAAGAGATCACAAAGAAAAGGGCCTATATTTCAAAGCAGGTAAAATGGACGTATAAATATCATAAAGATATTTTCTTGAATTTTTAAGGAATATTTCTCGAAAGCAGCTAAAAAGGTTTAACAAATATGAACCATCAGAAATCCAGTTTAGAGATGACTAAAAGTCGATGGACAATCTAAAGAAAATCAGAAGATGAATCATCTCAGAAAATAAAGGCAAAACATCTATTGGGAAAAATCCAAAACACAATCAATCATCATCAATCATCCATGAAAAATCCTAAATATTTCTCACATCATGGGCAAGTCACTCGAACACAAACTATTCATGAAAAATCATAGATGTTTTTCAAACTATAGACAAGTCACCCGATCGCAACCACAAGTAGGTTACCCAATAAAAAACCATGGGCAAGTCACCTTATCACGAACTACGAGCAAGTTACCCGATCATAAACTATAGGCAGGTTACCCGATCACGGACCATGAGCATGTTACCCAATCATAAACCATGGGCATGTCACTTGATCATGGACCACTAACAAGTTACTCAATCACAAATAACAAGTAGGTCAACGAATCATAAACCACATGTAGGTCACCCGAACACATACCAAACGTAAAAAATCCTAGATGCTTATGGGTATGGCAAGTTGCCAGACCCGTCAATCCCAGGCTCAGCCAGATGCTGAGCCTAGATGCTTGTGGGTCTTATGAGTTATCAAAACCATTATTTTTGGGTGCAACCCCATATGCCCCCTGATGGATCATAGATATTTATCTAGATGTGATCGTAAATCAGAGATATTTTATTTTGATAGGACAAGCCAACCTTTCCTTTGCAAGGAATAAAAGGATCTGATGCTATAAATAGAGGAAACGAAGATGATCCCTTCAAGTTCAGTTTTTTCTCTTTGGTTACAAGGAATGATCAATCTTTAAAGTCTTTTTTCTTAAAAGTATAATCAATATCTCCTTGAACCAACTCTAATTTAATAATCGAAGAGTCCTCAAATAAATAAAAGGGGATCTTTTATAGGTAACAATGATAATGTACCTGTGTTTTCACCATAGAAGGTTGAGTTAGATTGCGAGAACCAAGATATTAATGACTTTATCCCGGGAATAGGCTTGACTTTCAAGCCCGTAGGATAAAATTGGACTTCATCACTAGCCAAATGGCTTTCAATATAGGGACAAAACCTCTTGTTTTTCAGTTTTGGTTAAGCGATTTCTTCTTTTAACATTCTTAATTGGCAAGCTTTTATGATGTGTGCCAATTCCTGGATGCGTTGGGCGATCAAAAGGATATATGTGAGGAGGGTTGCGGCTACAAATAAGGAAAACCAAGTAGCCTTCAACCACCTTTAGGAGGGAAAAATGTTATGAAGGCTGCACTATGGAGTATTAAGGTGGTTTATTCCAAAATCAAGGACCAAACGCAAGTCTTGCTCTTAAACCGAGCTCTCGGGAGAAAGCACTCAAGGCCTCTTATAACCAAGTGGTTCCCTTGAGAGAGGAACTCCTTCAAGCTAGGGACTCCCAAGTTAACGTATAGACTAAGTTTGTTGCCCCTTAAACTTAGCTCTCTTTTTCCAAGGAAGAGAACTAGTGTCTCTAGGAAAAGCTGGAAGTTTTAAGGGACTCCTCCTAGGCAAAGCTATAGTCTTTTGAGAGATTCTCCTTAGGAACTTTAGGAGTTTTTAAGGGGCTCGGTAGCTTTGACCGAGACGGTGAGAGATAGGATATTCTTTGCCATATCCAACCTGTAGTTCTTTAACTTTTCCAGTGGAATGCATGTGGATTTTAACGCAACCTTCCATCCAGTCCCAGTTCTAGACTTTATAGATGTCTTCTTAGTGAGGGCTGTTATGGCTCAACGAGGGGAATATCCAATTGAAGAGCCTGAGCTAGATCTTTTTCATATACATTGCATTTTTATAACACAACTCTTTGTTCTTTTGTTGATTTTTATGAGTTTTAATCCCTATACAGAGTTCCTATTTGGGTCCAATGCCCATACTTAACAAAGCATTTATGGGTCCATCGCCCATACTTAATAAAGCATTTATAAATCCATTATTCATACTTAATGAAGCATTTCTAAGTTCAATGCCTATACTTAATAAAGCATTTCTAGGTTCAAATGGTGGACAATCTAACTTTATCTAGATTTATGATGGCTCTGTCTTTTTAGGGGAAAAAAGATGTCATTTGTAAATGTCTACTTATTAGTTTGGGTGTATTCATCATAGACCATTAAGAAGCCTCCTGATAGGAATTAGTGCCGAATGATTTTAATTTTAGTCCGTATAAGGCCTTATGGGCATTGTTTCTAAGGGAACATAAAACTCATCGTCTAGTCAAAGTTCATCTTGTCCTTGAAGGAGGGTGCAATTGTACTAAAGAGAGTATGTCAATCCCTTTCAATGTAAACTATGTTATAGCACTAAGGAGACGTTTGTTACTTTCAAAGTAAATGTGTTATCACACTAGAAAGAGTAAATTCATTCCATCTTTGAAAGATTTGGTGGGGAGAACACATCCATCCTCATTGTTGATACAACATATATCTTATCTTTAGAGAAGGTTGTGATCACACTAGGGAGAGTATGTCAATCCCTTTCAAGGTAAACTGTGTCATAACACTATAAAGATGTTTATTACTTTCAAAGTAAATGTGTTATCACGCTAGAGAGAGTAAAGTAATCCCATCTTTGAAAGATTTGGTAGGGAAAGTATATCCATCCTCATTGTTAATATAACATTCTTCTCATCATTGGATAAGGGTGTGATCATATTATGAAGAGTATGTAACATGGGAGAGTATGTTAATTTACCTTTAAGGATAAATTGTGTCATAGCACTAGCGATACATTCATTACTTTCAAAGTAAATGTGTTATCGTACTAGAAAGAGTAAATTCATCCTATATTTAGAAGATTTTATAAGGAGAGTGTATCCATCCCCATTGTTGATGCATCGTCCATCTTATCATTGAAAAAGGATGTGATTGTACTAGGGAGAGTATGTCAATCCCTTCCAATGGAAATTATGTCGTAACACTGGAGAGATGTTCGTTACTTTCAAAATATGCACGATCACACTAAGAAGAGTAAATTCATCCCATTTTTGGAAGATTTTTTAGATAAGGAAGTAGAAAGCATTTGTTATTTTGAACATATAATTCATATACATGAAACTTACATTTCTAGTCATTGACCATAATATATTTCTATCTTGCTTTGAGGCCCTAAAAAAGAGAGGGAAGTATATTTTTTCGATGAAAGTTTAATGGGTAGTCATCAAAAGGAATCTTCCCAGATAAACATAGTTCTTTCAGTTATTATGGAAATATAACTAGTGAAAGAGAAGGTAACCTCCCTACATAGGGATCATCTACCTTTATAGGTTCACAAGCTTGGTAGAAATCCTTGGATAACAGTAGCTCTTGAAGTTGCATGGATTAAACCTATATTCTGTTGGTAACCGTTGAAGGCTTTTTGAAACCTCAAAGTTCCAACTATGATAGTAATTAAGGATGATAAAGATAATTAAGTCATAGTTTACAATAACTCCTAAAGTTACACGGTTTGAACCGATATCTTATTGGTATCTATTGAAAATCTTCAAAACTTCAAAGCTCCAAATCCGACGGTAATTATAAATGATAATGGTTTGGTTATTGGAGGAGCTATTGATGTCTTTTTTATCATTTCCCATATACAACACCAATGATGAATTATGGTTTTATTTCATGGGCTTGAAGGTCGAGCCTAAGCCCGAGATAAATTCATTAATCTTGTAATTAGCAATTTGACCCACCCTTCCATGGTAAAAACACAAATAGATCATTGTCGTTACCTACAAAAGGTTTTTTTTTATCTATTTAGTGACTCATCATGGGGCGTCTAGGCTTAGCGTTTGGTTGTGGCCAGAAACGATGGGTTTGGCAACTCACTAGACCTACAGGCATCTAGGTTCAGCATCTGAATGAGCCTAGGAATGACAAGTCTGGCAACTCGATAGACCAACAGGCGTTTAGGCTCAGTGCTTTGTTGAGCCCAGGAATGATGGGTTTGGAAACCTGCCAAACCCACAAGCGTCTAGGCTTAGCGCTTAGCTGAGCCTAATATAAGTCCACGCACCTAGGCTATTTTTTTTCTTTTTTAAAGGATGAACAACATGTTTTTCGCTCCTATTATGTTATTTAGAAGAAAAAAAAAGCAAACGACATGTTACTTATTGTTGCACAGAATCCAACCACCACTAGGGTGGCAAACAAATCAGGGATAGAGGATTTTTGGCCTATAAATGAACAAATTGAACTTTTAGAGCAAAACAAAAATTGTCAAGAATAAGATTATGCATAATTTTCTCTGTATTTTATATTTCAATTATATTTCTTTTAATTTGCTAGTTATACCATAATTTCAAAACTAATATAATCTAATTAGGCTATAAAAAGATTCAACTAGAAAGAAAAAAAGTTTGAAAATGAAAAAAAAAACAAGATGCTTTAGTGTTCATAGTGAAGCACCATAAAAAACCACTTCTTTTGGTATATTAGACTAGATAGGTGGCCCATACTTCGAGGTGGGGTGAATAAATGTTTTTGAAACTTAAAAAAATAATATGGAAGTCTTGTCAGTGTCTTCTTAAGTAAAAACAAATATAATGACTTGAGTTATAGACCCAATTGGATCCAATAAGATGGTTTACATTAATCACATGATGGGAAAAAAAAAGTCATGACAATAAATGCACTGAATCCATAGAGAAAAAGTAATAACAATGATCTACAAAAAAAAAACCTCTTGCAAAAGAGAAGAAGAAAATCATGAAGACAAATCTTAAGATAACCCAATGATAAAGAGCAAAATAAAAAATATTATAAAATAAAAAAAAGGCTCGGGACAATCCAAGTTAGCATGGAAAATCCTCGACCCGAGTTGAGTGGCCGGGTTATACTCATAGAAAGCAACTAAAAAAATAAAGAAGCTTCATCTTCAATAAACCAAATGTTGAAGGATGGAGTAAAAAAAATTAGTATAAAAAAAGATTTAAAAAAGACCAATAGCGATTCAAGTTAACATTCCTTACTCATAACCTAGGTTATGAAATTAAGATCATCAAAAAAAAAAATTACGAAGTCAAATTCTCAACAATCCAATGACGAATGATAAAATAAAAAAAACTAATAAATTTTTAAAAATAATCCAAAGAAAAACACAAGGCAATTAAAAGAATGAGAAAAAAAATTGACATGAAAAGTAAATGAAATAAAAGGATGCAAAAGCCCCGAGACAATCGAAGTTAGCATAGTGAACTCATGAACCAAATCGTGAGGCCGAGTTATCATCATAGAAAAAAAAAGCTTAATCATCAATAAACTCAATGTTGAGAGATGAAATTGAAAAAGAAAGTTGGAGTTAAAAAGGGAAAAAAGACCGATGTCAATTTTGGTTAATATTTTATACTTATGACTTGGATTATGATATCAGAATCACCACACAAAAAAAACATAACAAAGCCCAATTCATAACCATTACAACGTTAAATGATAAAATTGAAAAAAAAATTTAAACAAATAAACCAAAGCAAAAAAGAAAGAGCAACTAAAAGAGTAAGGACTAAAACTAATATTAAAATAAAATGATGAGGGATGAAATTGAAAAACAAATTTGATTAAGAAAAGATATATATATATATATATATATATATATATATATATATATATATATATATAAAAATATAGAACTA
>Ga0325400_1003213_pt1 | contig 14679 bp, 6 predicted proteins | sample PopdelMetagenome_2_FD_205662 | JGI IMG/M metagenome (GOLD analysis project Ga0325400, IMG submission 205662) | Populus deltoides microbial communities from Bellville, Georgia, United States - Xylem-PdKOR-R1 | ecosystem: Host-associated > Plants > Phyllosphere > Stem > Wood/Secondary xylem... | reverse complement strand
CTGCTGGTACGCTGTCAGATCGGCGGGTAAAGTCCCCTTAATAATGCTTTTGCGCATTGCTTCGTAAGCCAGCGTGCTATCGAACGGAATCCCTTTGCGGTAAGAATCGACCAAGACAGGCACCGCGTGATTACCCGTCATGGGGTCGCGGGGCAGGTGGCCGGTCTGCCGGTACGCATCCAGCATCGACAGCACCATGTCTTTCTGCCGGTCCGGGAAAAGCAGGCACAGCAGCGGATGCAGCGTCCGGAACGTATCCCAGGGCGAAAAGCCGCCGTACTGATTCTGGCCGCTGGCCTGATGCACCTTTCGGTCGGCGCCGACGTACCGACCATCCGCATCCGAGACAATCCAGGGCAGCAACAGCGAGTGGTACAATGCCGTGTAAAAAACCGTTTTAGCCGCTTGACCCGCATCGTCTACCTGCACAACCGACAGTAAGTCAGCCCATTGCTGACGGGTTTTGCCGCGCAGTCCGTCGAAGGTTAGCCCGCTCAACTCCTTATCCAGATTGCGCCGGGTGCTCTCAAAACCAACCGGGGAAGCACTGACACGGAGTTGAATAATCTTAGCGCCGGACGAAGATGGCGCAAACGTCAGCAGCAGCCCGCCGTCGACGGGCTGTCTGCCCGTAACATTTTCACTAAGCTCAAAAATCATATGACTTTTTGCGCCCCGCAACGATTTTGGGGACTCTTCCGTGATGGTGCCAACGTCGCCAATAAACAGCTGGGGCGTCACCCCGGCCGGAAACGTGAACCGAAACAGCCCGGCGCGCTGGGCAGCCGTGGCCTCCACCAGCGTCTTATTGTCGCTGAACTGAACCCGGTAATAGCCGGGCTCCGCTTTTTCAGCGGCATGGGAGAACGGCCGGTTGTATTCGCCCAGACGGAACGGCTTCTCGGCTTCGACGGGCATAACAAATACCTCCCCCGACGACCCGTGCGGGTAACCACTCCGGTGGTGCAGGCAACTGAAAAAGCGAATAGCGCCATCGCGGTAATCGTATTCTTTGGCGGGCGACATCCGCGTTTCGGGACTCAGTTGAATAAACCCGAACGGAGCCACCGCACCGGGATAAGTGCCGCCCTCCAGCCCCCAGCGTGTGGGCACGTTGCTGATGGTCGTGCCAATGAACGGATTCACGTACGACACGGGGCTGACCGGTTGACCCATCACCGATCGAATGGAAAGAAACAGCGCCAGCCAGCCCATCCGGTGCAGGGCGTTCACAATTCGCATGGTATGCCGGGATTAAACACGTACGTAAATTTTCCGTTGGTCGAGCACCCAGCCGACGCTCCAGCAAAACAGCATGTAGGCGATGGCAAACAGCAGCGAACCAACCGGACCCGGCGCAATTGGCTGGAAGAAAACGGCGTTCAGCCAGTCGACTACGTTCTGATCCGGGGTGACGTGAATCAGGAAGAGCGTGACCAGCACAATCTCCGACAGCAGGTAGATAAACAGCGGATTTTTGCCAAAAACCAGGAAGAACCGCGTCCAGTCGGGCCGCACCCACGCCCGGATTTCAACGATGTAGATCAACGCTCCCATAATGACCAGATCCAGGCCCGTCGTGAGCAGAACAAATGTACTGGTCCACAACTTTTTATTAACGGGGAAAATCATATTCCAGAACAGGGCAACAAAGATCAGCAGGGCGCCCGTCAGCAGCAGTTTGGCGACGCTCTCGTAGGTTTTCCCGCCCGTCTGCACGAACCGCCCGGCGTAGTAGCCAATCACCACGTTCACGATGGCGGGCAGCGTACTGAACAAACTCTCGGGCTCGAACAAAATGCCCTGGTCATGGTAAAGATGGGGTTCCGCAAAAAAGAGCCGGTCCAGTTTCAGAATGACGTTACCCGACAAACTAAACGGGTCGCCGGCATCGCCGTATACCAGCAGCAGTACCCAGTAACCCACCAGAAACAGAACGCTCAGGGCGATAACCGTCCGGCGGGAGAAGAAGTAAATGAGCAGGGACGCCACGCCGTAGCAAATCGCAATGCGCTGCAAAACGCCCATAATCCGGGTTTCGCTGATGGGAAAGCTCGTTACCCCGCCGGTTGATGTCAGCCGGAAAAACGGAAACCAGTACATCAGGTAACCAAGCAGAAAAATGAGGGCCGTGCGTCTGAAGATTTTGGTCAAAGCAACCCGCTCCCCCAGCGCGTGGTACTTCGGCATGGCAAAGCTCATGGCGTTACCGACGACAAACAGAAACGACGGGAAGACCAGGTCAGTGGGCGTAAAGCCATGCCAGTCAGCGTGCAGCAGGGGCGCAAACGGGGTGGCCCCGCTCCCCGGCGTGTTGACGATAATCATGAAACAGACGGTCAGCCCCCGAAACACGTCCAGCGACAGAAAGCGGTTATTGGGTGTAGCCATTCTCTCGTACAAGTTGATCAGTAAACGTCCAAGTTACTCTTTCCGGCCAATAAGGCCCCGGTATTTCTGATGCATTGCTTTAGCCACGGCTACCGGATCGCCCTGGGCCTTGTCGGGGTAACGTTCGTGTCCGTTGACCCACTGCCACTCCCAGTCCTGACTAGTCGTATCGAACGCTTTTTCGTCAACCGCTTGGCCTTCCCGCAAACACTTCAGCGTGTAGGCAAAGAACTGTTCCCACCGGGGTTTGTAGAAACTTTTCAGCAGGCCCGACCACTGCCGGTTGGAGTAATCGTGCAGCGGGCTTTTTTTGTCGCCCCAGAGCGTTACCAGGTCGCGGGCGTTCTTTTCATACAGCGCTTTCTCGGCGGGCGTCGTGCCCCAGCTTTTGGCCGAGTTCAGCCACTTGCCCAGTAGAAAATCCGTGCGGGTCGCCAGCAACTGATCCACGTCATCAATGAGCGTCAGAAACCGGCGACTGGCCTCTTCAAACGCTTTCTGGTCTTTGGCGCGGTAGGCCTGCACGCATTGCTGCTGGAGGTCGTTGGCGTAATTGACCAGCACCTGCCGCGTCACATCCACCAGATCGTAGCGGAAGCCATCGCTGCTCTTCAGTTCGCCGGATGCGGTGACGAAATGGTCCCAGGCAGGCAGCAGATCGGCGGGATTATAGGCTAGCTTGGTCAGCGTACGGTGTCCTTCCTTATTGAACGTTGGCCGGGCGGTGATGATCGACTCGGGGCTGCCTTCGGTTTTGTCGCCGTTGTAAACCGTATTTTTCAGAGTGGTCCAGGCCGCATTTACGTCGGCGTTCGGTTTGCCATACCGCCGGTGGGCGTACTCTTTCAGCCAGCCATCGAGGTCAATAGGCTCGTCGCGCCAGACGTTTTCCAGCATCAGGGCGTACAGGGCTGGGTTTTGCTCAGTGCCTTCGGGCGTCAGGCCAATGCCCCGCATCTTGCCCGCGTCGGGGTTGTGGAGCGCGTTGGCGGGGTCATTCGCCACGTTGTTCATGCGGCCAAACAAACCAATGTTACCGCCAAAGTTTTGCAGCATACACCAGATCCAGGGTTTGCCATAATACGCTTCGGTTTTGTTCCAGGCCGGATTGGTTTCGCTCCACAGGTCCAGAATGATCATCTTGTCGTTGGGTACGCCACTCAGCAGCGCCCGGATTTCGGGGGCTTTCCAGAAGTGGGCCTGATACACAAACAGCCAGCCCTGCATCACCCAGACCGCTTTCGGATCAACGGCGGCCATGCCCTGATACACTTTATTGGCCGCCTGGCTCAGGAAGGTCGAGTCGTGGGTCGGGGGTAGATTTTCGTTGAACGTATCGGCGGAGTAGATGTGATCGGTGCCGAACGTCTTGATTTCTTCCTGAATAAACCGCTTACCAATTTCGGTAAACATCGGGTCTTCCGGATCGAGGATAAACACATCATCGAATCCCGCATCCCAATTCGTTCGTTTCACCTTCGCCTTCGGGAATTTGTCCTTGAAAGCGGGCGGCACGTGGCCCGTGAAAGCAGGCAGAATGGGCGTCATCCCCAGCGAGCGCTCGCGTTCCAGAATCTGTTTTTGCAGGGCTTCGTGGCGTTGCATAAAGCTCTGCGGCAGCGGTCCGCCCCAGCCGTCGAGGTTACCCATCCAGAACCAGTTAAAATAAGTAGGTCCGCTGAAAAAATTTGCCAGGTCTTTGTCGGTCAGGCCCAGCCCTTTGTACACGCGGTCCCAGATGGAGTTCTGGCCCGTAATCGCCAGCGGCATGTTAATGCCATTGAGCGCCATCCAGTCAATTTCCCACTGCCAGCGGTCCCAGTCCCACCAGCTCATGGTGTAGTTGAACGTACAGTAGTTCAGGTAGTAGCGGTACTGGTAAGGCGTCACCTGATGCACTTTTTGGGGTACGGTCGGCAGCGGACTGGGCAGGTTGAGGTTCGTGCCGTTCCAGCTAATGTCGCAATGGGCGTAGTGCTTCAGGTAGTGGTTGAGGGCGCTGGCGACCGATACGCCATTGCTGCCCCGCAGCAGAATTTTTCCGTTGCTGCTTTCCAGTTCAAACACGTCCCGACCTTCTTCCTGGGGGAGGTAAGCAATCCGAAAACGGTCCGCGTGTTTGGGCAGCACCCGTTTGATCAGGTCATAGGTCGCCTTTTCATTGAGCGTTGCTGACGCGGGAGGAGTTACGGTGGGTTGAGCAACCAGAGCCGAATGACCGAATACCGTCAATAAGCTCAGGCAAAAAAGAATCTTCGTAAATCGATATTTCATGGGTATACTACAGACGCCGGCGGTGGGTTAAATCGGCCCGACTTAGGGTTTGAATACAGGATAAAATTGACCGAATAGCCATTAAGCCATTCGGTTTGGAAAAGCGTTCTTCGTGCTGAGTGGGTTGACGGGGAAGGACGCCGGCAATCCACGATGGGCCTTCCCGGTCTCCCGGCTATTTGCCTTTTTTGCCGGTTTTCCCGGCTTTGGCCATGACCGACGGATTCACGATCTTCATTTCCTCCGGATTCCAGTAAACCGTCCGGTCTTCGTACAGACTGATGTTGGAAGCCAGCGCCGGCCCCGCCGTCCGCAGCCCAAATACGGGGCCTTCTACCGTATCCCCCCCTTTCCGGATGGCGTCAAACCAGTTGGCAAAGTGGTCCGCCCGCATGTCGTAGCCCTCGGGGGCTTTATAAACCAGTTCCGCCGGGGGCACCATCTCGACGGGCTGCTTACCATACGTCTGCTTGTACTGAGCCGCAAACTGCTCCTGCATAGCTTTCGGAAACGTTTCGTACATCTCGCCGGGGCCGTAGCCGGGGGCTTTCGGCAGTTTCTTCTTCCGAATGGTAAGACTGCTGGTCCCCAGGGTCATTTCTCCTTCCGAACCCACCAGGCGAATCTGGCTGCCCCCACCCGAACCGTCCACGAAGTTGACCCGCAGGGCAAGGTTAAACGCCGGGTGTTGCTGCGTTTCCGGGTAATCAAACAGACCCAGCACCACATCGGCGGCATCCCGGCCATCTTTCCAGTAGCGCAGACCGCCCGTTGTGTAAATTTTGGTCGGCCCCAGTGAATTGGTGATGGTATGCAGGCGCGTGAACAGGTGCACGAACAGGTCGCCCGCGACGCCCGTACCGTAATCCTGGTAGTTTCGCCAGCGGAAAAACCGAACCGGATCAAACGGGATGTTGGTGGCCCCACCCTGGAACAGATTCCAGTCGCAGGTCTGGGGGGAAGCGTCGAGCGGAATGGAATACTGCCAGGCCCCCAGCGCACTGAACCGGTCGTAATACGCTTCGGCAAAATTCAGCTTGCCAATCTCGCCCGCCTGGTACAGCTCCTTTGCTTTGTGGATGACAATCGAACTGGCAAACTGGCTGCCGACCTGAAACGGCACTTTGTGCTGCTGGTGAACCTTGATTACCTCATGGCCGTCTTCCAGGCGCTGCACCATCGGTTTCTCGCAGTAAATCGCCTTGCCCTTCCTCATGGCTTCGATGGAAATCCGGCTGTGCCAGTGGTCCGGGGTGGCAATGATAACCGCATCCACGCCGGGATTGTCCAGCACGTCGTGGATGTTCATGGTTGTTTTAATGCCGTTACCGTACACTTCCTTAGCCTTCGTCAGGTGCCCCTGGTAAGCATCGGCGACCGCCACAAATTCAACGCCCGGCTGGGTTAACGCCGTCCGAACGTCCCCCGTCCCCATGATGCCCATGCCGATGCAGGCCAGTTGAATGCGGTCGTTGGCCGGCACCGAACTCCGGCGCTTCAGAATGTGAAAGGTTTGGGGCGTACTGGCCGCCATCGCTTCCGGCAGACTAGCCGCCGTTACCGCTGATGCACCCAGTTTCTTAAGAAAACCGCGTCGGGAGTCGTTCGATTGTGTAGCCATGATTCCTATTGGGTTGAGATTGAATTACTCTATTCACATACTGACGTAACAGGCCTACCGACTCTTGGCCCTGCGTTTTTGTCACCAGACGCCGGAGTTACCAGCGGTTCATTGATGGCTCCCATTTTCGCTCGATCAGCGAGCCCCTTCGGGTGTTCATAGAAAAGAGTACCCCATGAACACCCGAAGGGGCGCCATAAAGTGCTATGAACAGGCGGCCTCTCCGGGGCTGAGCCAATGCGCTGAGACCTGAACCTGTTGCCGGGTCAACCGTTGCTATCTCTTTCGCTTTACGGGCTGCCTGCTTAGCAGACCGTCCCTTACGTTGGTGTACTTCAATATAATTAATTACTCTTACCAGGCGATACCAGCCTCCCTTTCCCGGTAAAGTCAAATAGCGTCACCTTCACCGCGTTAGCGGGCAGCCACACGCTCCGCGACGATTGGGAGAGATACGTTGACCCATAATAGAATTCCTGCCGAACGGTTCGACCATCGGCCAGCGTCACCTCCGCCCGCGCATCCATTGGCCCCGCCGGAATGCTCGTTCCCGAACGACCTTTTTGTCCCATAAAGGCTTTGAGCGAATCGTTATTCCGGGCCGCCAGCACTAACCGTCGTGCGCCGGGCAGCGTTAGTTCGGCCAGTCCTTTGGCGTCGCCATCGACGAAGAAGCCGCTTTGCCGCGCGGGTACCGAGTTGAAAGCGCCTTTTCCGTTGCCTTCCAACAGCAACCCAATCGACGCATCATACCGGCCCGTGATGGCTTCGGTGCCGTAGGAGTTGCCGGCCAGGAGCACATCCAGATGGCCGTCGCCGTCGTAATCACCAGCGGTCATGCCGAACACGGGAGCGAGTTGGGCCAGGGTCGGCAACGGTCTGGAGCTAAAGCGCCCATCACCCTTATTTTCCACATAAACGGTCGCAAATGTTTCGGCTTTGGCAACGTAAGCCTTCTTTAATTCTTCTTCGGATACCACCTCCGCCAGCGTGGCTTTAGCGTAGTCGGCGTACCGGGGAAACTTCTTGCGCAGGAAATTCATCTGGCTGGTCATTTCGTCGCGCGGATGCACCGGATAAAGCGCATCGCCGAGGTACTTGGCCAGCACCGGGTCAACCGTGCCGCTCTGGTCATAATCGCCCGCGAACACGGTGACGGGCTTGTCGGGGGTTGTGTGCCATTCGTTGTTCAGACCTAGATTACCCGCTATATAATCGGTGTCGCCATCCCCATCGAAATCACCGGCCACCAGACTGTTCCACCAGCCGGTTGTGTGCGTAAGACCCGTCGACCCCGTCGCGTTGCCGAATTTTCCCCGGTTGTTTTTGAAAAACGTAATCGGCATCCACTCGCCCACAACGAGCAAATCGGTCCAGCCATCCCGGTCATAATCCGTCCAGAGCGCGGAGGTCACCATACCCAGATTGACCAGATCGGGGCAAACAGCAGGGGTCACATCAGTAAAGTGCCCACCGTCGTTACGCAATACGTAACTACTGGTTGGCATTGGGTAACGCCCCGGCGAAAGCCGCCCGCCCACAAACAGGTCCAGATCGCCATCCCGGTCAAAGTCGGCCGCGTTGACCGTCGAGCCGCTGGAACGCAGGTCAGGCAGCGCGTCCGGCGCCAGCGTAAAATGCCCCTTCCCGTCGTTTTTGTACAGTCGGTCCCTGTAATAGCGCGAATCCGGCGCAAACTCGCTGCTCCCGCTGACGACGTACAAATCCAGATCACCGTCGCCATCGGCATCAAACAGGAGTGTGCCCAGGTCCTCTTCGTATTTTTTACCCGGCGTCAGGGGTCTGCTGCTAAATCGGTCGTTGGCGCCCTGAAAAAATAACATTCCCGAATGATTGAACGCCCCTCCGACAAAGAAGTCCTCCCGCCCGTCGCCGTTCATATCACCCACCGACACGCCCGGTCCGTTCTGCGAAAGCAGGTGCGGCAACAGCGGCTGAACCTTGAAATCAATGTACGGTTCTTCGATGTGTCTGTACTGGATATTCAGGGCTGCCGAAACCTCGCTAAAAAGCGGTTGCTCTTTCTGCCGGTTCCGGTCGGGCTGCGGGGTGGCCGCTCCCTGCTTAATTGTCAATACCTGATCGGCCATCACCCCGGTCAGTAACTGGACCTTTCCATTCGGCCACTGGATTCGGATGGAGTCTATTTTTGAAACGGCGCCCAGCCCAAAATGAAGCGTATTTTCAACCGTTGATTGGTAACCGCGGTACGGTGAATGTTCGAGGTACTGCTTTTTTTTCCCATAGAATAGCGTCACTTTCGCCCCGAAACCGGCGGGATTATCCCCTTCCCCCTGCAACCGAAGCCGCAGGTAATGCTTCCTAGCTAACTGGTTGGCCTGGTTGCGGTAGACGAACGCTTCCTGATTGATGTTATTGATGACCAGGTCCAGATCGCCGTCGTTGTCCAGGTCGGCGTAGGCCACTCCATTGGAATACGAAGGCTGATCAAAGCCCCACTCGGCGGACTGGTTCGTAAAGGTCAGATTGCCGCCATTGTTCCGGAAAAGGTAATTGGGCAGGTGCGCGCCCTCCACATCCCGTAGCGCGTCGACCAATCCCCGGTTGTCGCCGTTGCCGGACACCATCTGCTGCTGGAACTGCGCCATGCGGTATTCCACAAAATCGCGGTTGGTGATGTCTTTGGGATACCCGTTGGTCACCAGCAAGTCGCGGTAGCCATCGTTGTCATAATCCGCCAAGAGCGCCCCCCAGCTCCAGTCCGTCGACTGGATGCTCGCCAGCCGCCCAATCTCACTGAACGTCGGATGGTTAGGGCCGGGCGTGTAGCCGTTGTTACGCTGGAGCGTATTGCGCATAAACTGAGGCTGGTAGCCATACTGGAGCTCGGATAGATAGCGGTCGTAATTCATGCGGCCAAACATGTTCCGGCGCCGTTGCGGGTCTTCGGGCAGCATGTCCAACGTGATAAAATCCACCAACCCGTCGTTGTCGATGTCGGCGGCATCGGTGCCCATCGCCGAGTAACTCTGGTGTTTGAAATACTCGCCGATCTGGTTGACGAACGTGCCGTTCTGCTGATTGATGTACAGAATGTCGTTGGAAAGGTAATCATTGGATACGTAGACATCCGGCCAGCCGTCTTCGTTCACGTCCACCACCGACACACCCAGGCCGTAGCCTTCCAGCCGGATATTAGCCGCCTTCGACACATCGGTGAACGAGCCATTGCCGTTGTTGCGGTAGAGATGATCGGTACTTGGCGCGGAACCATCCGTGATCTTGGGACGGATGACATTAGGCCCCGTTTTACCCATTACGTTAGTTACCAGATAAACGTCCAGGTCCCCGTCGCGGTCGTAATCGAAGAAAGCGGCCTGCGTGGTGTAGCCCGTATCGGCCAGTCCGTACGAGCGGGCTTCTTCCCGAAAGGTGCTATTTTTCTGGTTGATGTACAACTGGTTGGCCCGGTGCTCGGGGCCGTGCGGTCCCGCCCGGCAAACGTAAATATCCAGGTACCCGTCGGCGTTGATATCGACCATTGAAATGCCGGTGGTCCAGCCATCTTCGGTGTGCAGACCCGCCTTTTCGGTAATGTCTTCAAATTTAAAATTCCCGCGGTTGAGGTACAGCCGACTGCCGATCATGTTGCCGCCCAGACACACGTCGACCAGCCCGTCGTTGTTGATGTCGCCCAGCCCAACGCCCCCGCCGTTGTAGAAATATTCAAACGTGATGATGTTCAGCTTTTCGTCTTCGCGCAGGGTGTTGGCAAAGTGGATGCCCGTTTCGCTGGCGGGCAGCCGTTCAAACAAAGCGTTCGGCCGGGCACCGTCCTGATTGTTCCGGCAGGCGGCCAGAAGACTACTGAGCAGAACCAATAGGAGAAGTCTGGGCATTCGTTAACGGGTTGGCTTCCGTAGTGTGACCGAATTATCCAGCAGGCTATCCGGCGGCACTTTAGAGAAAAAGCGTATTTCGTAAAGCTCCTGGTTTTTACCTGACAGAAACGGCTTGTGCATCTTCTTCAGCACCAGCTGTTTGCCATCCAGACGAAGGACTTTAAACCCGCTCAGGAGGGCGCCGGATGAGTCGGTGTAGATGAGCGAGTCCGCTGCAACGAACTGGTACCGATAGTCTTTTTTGAGCCCAAATTTCCGCTCCGCCAGCACCCCGTCGGCGCTGTACTGGAACATCGACCAGTGCTCGTCGGCAATGTTATTCATTTCCGTAAAGCCGTTGACGTAATTGAACATGGAATCAATTTTCCAGGTCCCCACCACGTTCCGTTCCTGCCTAAAAACCGGCGGGTTACAGCCGCTGAAAATCAGCAGTGTTAACAACCAGGTTCTATTTCTGATGCAATACATAATTGCCGAGTAACCATCCATATCCACCCATCTAAGCACCCCAGCGGGATAAACGCTTTGGCAAACCAGCTTGCAAAGCGTTTATCCCGATCCTCAATTCCATCAATAATTCGAATTCTGCTTTAAAACGCCGTCGCTTAGGTCAATCTGACGCTGGGGCAGCGGAAAGTAATAATGCTTGGGCCGAATAAACGTGCGACCGGGTTTGTAGGGCCCCCGGTCCTTGGCGTAATGGGCCACAATGTCAATAAGTTTCGCTTTATCCCACCGCATCAGATCCTGGTGACGTTCGTTTTCGCCCGCCAGTTCGACCCGTCGTTCGTGCATAATGTCCTGCATGGTAGCGCCCGTCTTGGCTTTCAGTCCGGCGCGGGTCCGGACGGCGTTCAGCTCGGCATCGCCACTCTGGCCGGCACGAATCTTCGCTTCGGCTACCAGCAGATACACATCCGCCGAGCGCAGGAACGGCGCGTTCAGACTCTGGCTCATGTCGCCGGCATCGGTGAAGTTGGTGTATTTCCGGAACGCATAACCGGTTACCCGCGTCAGGTCCGCCGTAAATTCGGTGGTCCCCTGCGAGCCGCGTTCTACCTGGTCGCCCGGCTTGAATACCGAATAAGCCAGCCGGGGGTCGCCTTCTTCAAACTCCTGCACCAGGTCCGGGATCGGCTCGTGGAATCCCCAGCCCCCAAAAGCCTGCGGGGTGTGGTAATACGCGGGTGAGTTGTCCGTCGTCCAGCCCGTTTCGTATTGCAGCGAATACAGAATTTCGGGGTTATTTTCCGTTGTTAACCGGAAGTTCTGACCGTAATCGCTCGCCAGTTTATAAGCCGCGCTGGTGGTAATTTTAGAGCCTGCTTCAATGGCCTGCGCCCATTTTTCCTCATAAACATACAGTTTAGTCAGAAAGCCGTAAGCCGTTCCCCGCGTCACGCGCCCGGCCTCACCGGCACTGTACGAAGCAGGCAGCAAAGCCGCGGCCTTCGTCCAGTCGGATTCAACCTGAGCCCGGATTTCGGCCACCGACGATTTGGCTTTGTTGTAATTCTGCGCCAGCACATCCGCTTCAACCAGCAGGGGCACTTCGCCGTAGATCAGCGACAGCCGCCAGTAGACAAAGCCCCGCAGAAAATAAGCCTCGCCTAGACTCCGGTTACGCAGTGCTTCGTCCATCGTCACCTTCGGCGCATTAATCAGCACGGCGTTGGCGCGGGAGATCACTTCGTACTTAGTCGCCCAGGTAGCGGCAATGTGCGAGTTGGAGGCATCAAACGTGAATAGTTCGAGGGGCGTCTCGTCGGTATGGTCCCCCGCCCGGTTCATGTCGTCCGAACAGTTATCAAAGGTGTATTCGGTATGGGCAAAACCGTCTTCGTTCAGCAGGGGGGCGTACACGGCATTGGTGGCCGACACCACATCATCGCCGTTCCGCCAGAACTGCGCCGAGGTTAGCTGACCGTAGGGCGTCGACTCAAGCAGGTCCTGTTTACAACTGGTCGCCAGTCCGAAAATGAATATGCCGGCGATTCCTATTATCTTTTTCATGAGTGATTTCTGTTTTGGAAGCGTCTGATCCATTAGAAAGTAAGCGTGGCGCCAACGGTCCAGGTGCGGGCCTGCGGGTACTGCGCGTAATCGACGTTCAACTGCGTATACTCGCCGTTTGAGCGGTCACCGCTGACGTAGCCCAGTTCCGGGTTCAGGCCCGAGTATTTGGTAAACGTCAGCACATTCTGCCCCGTGATGTAAAAACGCGCCCCTGACAACCGGGCCGCTTTGGTCCAGTTCTTGGGCAGCGTGTACCCCAGCACCAGGTTCTTCAACCGCAGAAAGTCGCCCCGCTCGATGAACAGATCCGAGGTCCGGAAGTTACGGTTCGTATTTTCAATGCTCAGCCGCGGAATGGCACTGCTGGTGCCTTCGCCATGCCAGCGGTCGGCAGCATCCCCGTACAGGTTGAAGGAGTAACTGGCGTCCAGTCCCTGCATCCGGTCGGCGTTGTAGATATCCACCCCGGCGACGCCCACGAAAAAGAGCGACAGGTCGAAGCCTTTATAACCCAGACTAGCGTTAAAGCCGTAGTTCATTTTCGGCTGCGGACTGCCCAGAATGGTCCGGTCCTTATCGTCAATGAGGCCATCGCCGTTCAGGTCCACAAACCGCACGTCGCCGGGATGAATCTGACCCTGCGACCGGCGCGTGTCATTGGCAATATTGGCGTCAGCGTCGATCTGGCCCTGATTCTGGTACAGGCCGTTGGTCTTCCAGCCGTAGAACGTCCCGTAGGGTTGCCCCTGGTAGGTACGCGTCAATTCCTGCTGACTCCGTCCATACAGTTGCCCCGCCAGGAAGCCCCCCGGCGTCACCAGCTGCGTCACCCGGTTTTTGATGAACGTTGCGTTACCGCTTATGTTGAACGTCAGAGCCCCGACCGATTTGCGGTACGATAACTCCAGCTCCAGTCCCTGGTTACGCATCTGGCCCACGTTCTGGTCCGGAATCGTCGCCAGACCGAGCGTGCCAATGGACGGCGGTGACAGAAGCATGTTTTTGGTATCCTTGATAAAGTACGTCGCGGCAAAATAAACGCGGTTCTGGAACCAGCCCGACTCTAGACCGAAGTTGCTCATCTGCGCCGTTTCCCAGCCAATGGCCGTGTTGGCTAACCGGCTCTGGGCCGTTCCGGAAACCTGGTTCTGGGTGCCGCCGTCGCCGAATGCGTACCGATACGACGTGTTCAGCAGCGCCAGGTATTGGAGCGGATTCACGTTCTGGTTACCCAGCTGGCCCCAGCCGCCGGTCAGTTTCAGGTTGCTGACCATCGGCAATGCCTTTTTAATGAATGGCTCTTCCGACAGACGCCAGCCCAGCGAGAAGGCCGGGAAATAGCCCCAGCGCTTGTCGGCGGCAAACCGGGAAGACCCGTCGGCGCGGAACGTAACCGTCGCCAGATACCGGTCTTTGTAGGAGTAATTGGCGCGACCGAACCAGGAAGCAAGAGCGTTGTAACTCCGGCCACCATCCTGACCCGCCACCGAGACAATATTTCCGGCGTACTGCAAATACCGCAGCGTCGGGTCTTCGGTGGGGAAATTGCGGCCCCGTTGCGTCGAGAAAATATCGTTGAAGGTCTGGGATGTATAACCGCCCACCAGGCTCAGGTTACTTTGCCCGAACTGCCGGTCGTAGGACAAGAAATATTCCTGCAGAAACGACCAGTACTTATCATGACCGAGCGTGAGCTGGTTGTACGAGTTGGTCCGGAACTGGTCCGTCACCTTGATTTCAAACATCCGGTTTTCGGTGAATGTCGCGTCGGTTGCCAGGTTGCCCCGCACTTTCAGGCCTTTCAGGATTTCGAATTCCCCCGTCACGCTGCCCAGAAAGCGGTTGCGCGCGTTGTCCTGATCCTGCGTATTAACGGTAAAAATGGGGTTGTTGATATCCCCGAACGCGCCAATTCCCTGCGTCGAACTGTAAGTTCCGTCCGCGTTGTACACGGGCAGACCCGGGTGAAAACGAATGGCGCTCCAGAGCAGTCCCGTCTGCGCCGAGGTGGTGTTGGGCGCGTTGTCGTGGGTGTTGGTGAACTGGAAATTCTGGCCGATCTTCAGCCGCGAGCCTACCTTATGGTCCGAATTGACCCGGAATGTGTAACGCCGGTAATACGATTTACCGATGATCCCCTCTTCGTTATAATGCCCCCCGGCAATGGAAAACGACGAATATTTACCGCCCCCACGCAGGGAAACGTCGTAGTTCTTGGTTGTACCCTGCCGGAACAGGACATCCTGCCAGTTGGTGCGCTGGGTCTGGTACTGCGGATCCTGCCAGATCGCCGGAACGGGCAGCCCGTCGTTGGTGTAGGCTTCCTGTTTCAGCTGGGCCAGCGTGGATGCATCCAGTACCGGCAGCGTTTTGATGCGGTTGGAAACCCCAATGTAGCCGTTAACCGAGACGCTCAGCGGATTGTCGAATTTGCCCCGTTTGGTTGTGATAATGACGACGCCGTTGGCCGCCCGCGTTCCGTAGATCGCCGAA
>Ga0325400_1003212_pt1 | contig 14679 bp, 18 predicted proteins | sample PopdelMetagenome_2_FD_205662 | JGI IMG/M metagenome (GOLD analysis project Ga0325400, IMG submission 205662) | Populus deltoides microbial communities from Bellville, Georgia, United States - Xylem-PdKOR-R1 | ecosystem: Host-associated > Plants > Phyllosphere > Stem > Wood/Secondary xylem... | reverse complement strand
ACGCTCAGCGGTTCTCCTCGCGATGTGAAGGCAGCGCCGCCACCCATCGCCATCAGCGGCCGCTGTTCGCTCACGGGTCGACGTCGACCACGATGAGGACCGCGATGTCGACCATGACGTGAACCAGCACGGCGCCACTAGGACGCCGTCTCAGCGAGACCGGCCAGGACCGCGCGGCCTCCGTCCTGGGCTGAGGTCCGGACCGCGCTGCCGGCGGCGTCCACCCCGGCGTGGAGGTGCTGCGCGGTGCCGTCTGGCGGAACTGCGCTTGCTGCGTGACTCGGTCAGCCAGGGACATCGACGCCGGCCCCCGCGGCGGGTCCGCCCGGCCATCCTGGCCCGGTGCCGACGGCTCACGGCCGCCACCCGGCCTAAGCGGCGTCGCCACACCGCGAGCCAGACCAGGAGCATCGACCAGCGCCCATCCCGGCCCACTGCGCGCCAGGTCGACCTCGAGCTGCGGCTGGCCCGCGAGGACCTGCTCGCGGCCCCCCGCAGTGCGCAGCACCTGGTAGCGCAGCACCACCGGACAGGTCTGCGCCAACCGCTCCGCAGCGACCTCCGAACGCCAGGGACCGCCGGGCCCCTGCGGGCCGTCGAAGACCATGCGCGCGTACTCCGAGGGCACCCAACGCCCACCCCCAGCGCTACCCACCCCGGTGAGTGCGTTGCGGTAGGCCAGGGCCCAGCGATGCTCGATGCGCGCCTGGGAAAGCTCCGCGGAGACCTCCACGTCCAGGACCGTCACGGTGTAGCCCGCCGCCTCCAGCCGGCCGCCCAGCAAGACGGCCCCATCGGGGTTCGACAGAACGGTGTCGATGATGACGTTGGCGCCCGCCCGCAGCAGCTGACGCTGCTGAGCCCGCACCAGCAGACCGGACTCCTCGTGCAGCAGCGCGGACATCTCCAAGGGGAAGAACCGCTCCCCGCCAGCCTCCAGCTGACCGACCTCGCCGGGCTTGATGAACCGCTCGTAGGACCCGTCCCTCAGGGCCGCGTCGACCAGCCCCTCCTTGAAGTGGTCGGCGTCGATGACGGTGTACGCGGCCGGGTCTAGGCCCTCGGCTGCCATGAAGGGCACGCGCACCGTGGACTTACCCGCCCCGGGCGGCCCGGCCATGACGATGGCGTGCCGCTCCTTGCCAGCCCCAGCGCCGGTACTCGCCTCGGCGAGAAGCTGCCGGTGCAGCCGCCGCCTCAGGGGCGTGGGCTCCCCGCCCCTGAACCACGCGGCGACATTCATCGTCGCCGTGGGCCCTCCCACCGACAGCGGACCACCAGCTCGGCTCAGGCGACGCACCTGCGCCATGTGCGCGGCCACCTGATCGTCGAGGTCGCTCACCTCGCCGCCGGCACCACCACCGGCACCGCCACCGAAGCCTCCACCGGCGCGACCGTCGGTCGGACTGCTCACGGGCCTTCGGGGGCGGGGTGACGCCGGGTGAAGACCTCTTCGTAGACGTCCTGCTCGATCAGCCCCAGCCCCTCGGCGTCCTCCACCTCCGACCACGCACCCGGCGGGTCGGGGCTGAAGTCGTCGAAGGGGTCACGCTCGACCGCGGCGTAGGGGAAACGCACCAGCTCATCAACCAGTTGCTCGCGGGTCAGCAGCCCGGCGGCGTACCGCTTGCACGTCTCCATCGGGGTCGCACTGGAGAAGCCCTCCACCGGCTGCGGCAGGTTCGCCGCTCGCTTCAGGATGCCGCTCACCGTGGGCTGGCTCAGGCCCAGCAGGGCGGCGATCTCGCGCTGACTCACCCCACCCGCAGCGAGCTTGAGCATGGCGCGGCGCTCATCCATGTCGACGATCTCGCTCTGGTGATGAAGCCTCACCAGGGTTCGCGCCGCAGGGAGATTGTGGATCGAATTCACGCTGCCTCCTCGCCGCGATAGCCGATGCTATCGCGTTGTGAAAGGCTGTGTTCAAATGGTCACCGGCACGCTGGTCATCACCCCCTGGACGATCAGCGCCGGGCGGCGGCCCGCATCGCGGCCCACTGCTCGTGCAACTGCTCGATAGTGATGCCGCGCTGTCGAGCCTTGGCGACAACGTTGAAGTAGGGCTGCGCGGCGGCGTCCCCGCGGGCACGGTGGGGCTGAGCCGCGAGCTTGCCGGACGGGGTCTTGCAGGGCCTCCCGGGCGCGGCACGGCAGCTGGGGCAGCGGGCGGTGCCGGGGTCGTAGACGTGCGCGGTGGCCCGCGGCACCGGGGGCGCGCCAGCGGGTGCAGCTGCGCTCTGGCCACCCGTGGCCGGCTCCGCGACAACCGGTTCGCGGGTGCTCGGCGGTCACGCAGGCGGTGACGGCTCCGGGGGAGCGTCCAGCAGTCGCTCACCTAGGACCAGGGTGCGCTCCAGCACGCGGTAGGTCACCGACCCCGAGGGGTTGCTCGTCTAGAACGACGCGAGCTCCTGGTGGAACTCGCCGGGGTCGGTGATGCCGGAGCGGCAGGTGACCCACCGGTCATCGCGGGTCATGAGGATGTCTCACTCGGTGCGGGTGGCCTCTTCCAGACTCAGCGGACCTGCGTCGCCGGCGCCGGCCCGGGCGATCGGGGCGGTGGTGCGGGAGATGGAGTGCGCCATGGTCACGGCGCCTGGACGAAGGTCATGCCCGTGGTCCGGGGGATGGGCGCGATCCGGATGCCCTGACCGGCCAGTACCTGCGCCAGGGACCGACGGCCGGTGGTGGCCTGTGCGCGGGGGCCGCTGGCCCCGAAGACGGCAACGGCGCGCCCGAAGGGAGAGAAGCGCGGGGTGTAGGTCAACGCGTCGTGCCCGGCGGCGCGGCTGGCACGGGCCCAGTGCTGGGGGACTGAGTAGTCCTGCATCGTGAACAGCTCGCCGGTGACCCCGAAGGCAGTCGCAGCCTGGGGCGCCAACATGTCCGCGGCGACCGCCGGGAGGTCGCCCGGGTCGACCTCGCTGACGACGCGGTCGGTGACGTTGTCGGCAGGGACGGGCTTGCCCTTGGCGGTGAAGACCCCGACGCGCTCCATCGCCGCGACGACCTCGGCGTCGGCGAAGTAGCAGGTGCCTTCGGGCTCGGGCAGGTCGAAGCGGCCGCCGCGGGTGGGGTCGGCGGGCAGGGGTGCGAAGTACCAGCAGCCGGCGCCGGTGCCGGGGCGCTCCTGGTGTTCGCGGAACCACGACCGGCCCTGCAAGGTCGTGGTGGGCAGGTCGGCCAGGTTCGGTGGGGGGCCCTGCTGGGCGGGGGTGGAGCGCGGGGGCGTGCTCACGTAGTGGTGTCCATCCTGGGCGAGGTCAGCCTGATGTCGAGGGAGTAGGGGGTGGGGCTCACGCCCAGGTGCGGGCGGTGTGCGCAGCGGCGGTGACCAGGGGCCCCAGGGGACGCTCGGGGGTGCGTGCCCACTGCAGCGGGGTGGCCTCGTCCAGGTCGTCGTTGGGGGTGAGGAACCACAGCGCGACCGACCAGCGCGGGCATCCGCGCAGCGCCTGGATCGCGGGGAGCAGGCGGGCGTCGACGTCGCCTCCGGCGAACTGGAACGTGGGGTAGGCCCAGCGGCCCTCGGCGGACTGCACGGCCAGGATCGAGCCGGTGGAGCGCCGTGAGGCGATGGCCTGCTTGCTGATGCCGCCCAGCACCGTGGCGGCGTTGGCGGTGTCGTAGAACGGGCCGATCTCGGCGTCCAGCGCGAAGTCGGCTGCCGGGAGCAGGTCGGTGTAGAGGTCGACGATCTCCTCCACCGGTGGGGCGGTCACCTGGTGGGCCTCCCAGGCCTTGGCGCGCTCGCTCAGCCGCCGGGCGAAGGCTTCGGTGAGCTGCTGGACGTAGTTGTCCGGCGCCACGTCGAGCTCTTGTCCGCGCACTCGCATACGGCTTCCTTCCCCCGACGGTCGCCGTGCGGCGCCGCCACTTGGTCAAGTCAGTCAAGTCTAGGCCGCGGGGCCACGGCGGTCAAGGTAGACAAGGGGGGTGTCGTCAAGGCGGTCAAGCCTCTGCGGCCGCGGTGTCAATCCTGGTGCGGACTGAGGCGTCGTCACGCAGTGCAACCGTCCCACTTCCTAGGTTTTGAGACGCGGTGGTCAGGTCTCCTGGTCGTGCGGGAGCGTGCCGCTGCGGATCGTCTACCGGGAAGGGGCCTGCGCGGTACTGGCTCTAGGCGTCCCGCTGCCTCGTCGGCCGTAGACGCGCCCCACCGCGAGCACGCCGACGAAACCCAGCACCGTCAGTGCCAGACACAGGAGCATCACGCCGCGGTACCCCGCAGCAGTCCCCGCCCCCAGCGCAATGACCGGCCCCGCGATGACCGCAGCCACCCGCCGGGTGTTGGTGAACAACCCCGACGCCAGCCCCGGACGCGGGATCAAGTCCTGGAACAGCGTCAACCCCACCCCCACCACGGTGGCGAAAAAGCAGGCGTTCAACAGCTGCGCCGAGACCGACAGCACCGGCCCCTGCACCTGGGTCAGCACCACGTAATACCCGATCCCAGCCACGCACCCCACGGTCAGCAACCGGACATGAGACCAGCGCCGGGCCAGACGCCCTACCACCAGCAGCGCCGGGATCTCTAGCGGCGTGCGTGCTCATCGAGGCTCACGATGAGTGGGCTGCCGGTGACCGCCGCTACCTGTCAGAGGCGTCGATGGCTGCGTTGACCGGGGCGAACATCACGGCGTTGCCGACGATCACCAGCGTCGTCACGAACGGTGTCAGCGGCGTCGACACCGGGGCTTCGATGACGGCCTGATCCCCATCAGCTGACCCCGCACGGTGAGAACGATCTACACCACTTCAGGGGACGTGACCCCCACGGCCGCGGAACTGGTCGAGGCCTACCGCGCGGACGCAGCCCGGGACGCCTGGGCTGAGCACCGCGGGGTCTACGGGGCGCGGCGCCTGACCGCCGAGGTCCGCTCCCGTGGCCACGCCTGGAACCGCAAGCACGTGGCGCGGCTGATGCGGTTGACCAGCATCGAAGGCGCTCACCGGCGCCGCCGCGGCAAGTACGGCAAGCGCACGGTGTCTACCGCCACCGCCCCAGACCTGGTCGAGCGCCACTTCGCTGCTGAGGCACCTGAGCGGCTGTGGGTCGCCGACATCACCTACCTGCGCACCTGGGAGGGCTTCTTGTACCTGGCAGTCGTCGTGGACGCCTGGTTGATCGCAACAGTCGACGGATCGTGGGCTGGGCGATGGCGGACCACCTGCGCACCGAGCTGATCCTGGACGCCGTCGGCATGGCGATCCAGCGGCGCCGTCCGGAGCCGGGCACGATCCACCACTCCAACCGCGGGACCCAGGTTGATCCAGTACACGAGCTATGAGTTCGGCAAGTCGCTGCGGGCGTCGGGGCTGCTGGCCTCGATGGGTCGGGTGGGCTCGGCGTTCGACAACGCGATGGCCGAGACGACGTTCGCGACGTTGAAGACCGAGCTGGTCTACCGGCGGGCGTGGGCGTCACGTCATGAGCTGGAGATGGACGTGTTCTCCTACATCGAGGGGTTCTACAACTCCAGGCGGCGTCACTCGCGCCTGGACAACCTCAGCCCGCTGGACTACGAACAGCGGTACCTGACACACAAGTAGGTGTCCGCCTGAGCGGGGTCACATCACAGCACGTGCTGTCCCGCCGTCACGTCGCTGAGCGCTGGACTTACGCCCCATGGACGTGCAGCCCTTGAGGTCATGCCTATGACAAGTCAACTGCGCCACTGCTTCTGCCGATAAATTTGGCGTGGGGGGAGGCGCCGTGGCGAACTGGTGTGCGAGGGCATTCACCGGCGCGGTCGGGCTTCGACCTGCGATGTCCCACACGTTGCTGTCCCGGTGCATCGGCTGCCTGTTCGGCGTGGGTGGGGCCTTTACGGTGGCCCTCGCCCTGATGCTCGTCCCAGCACCGGAGTTAACGTGGTTCCACTGGGCCACCGTGGTCTTCTGCAGCGCGATGGGCACAACGATGCTCGTGCTCGGACAGCGCCTACCGCTGCTGGCCTACCAACTCGCCCCTGCACTCATCGTCGTCCTGCATGCCCTTTTTGTGCTGCAGCTTTCACACCCGGTTCAGGTCGTCGCCTTCACCAGCCTGCTGGCGGTGGCTGCGGCGGTGGGCACCTTGATGTTCCTGCCCGTGGCGGCAAGCGTCTACCTGGTGATGGTGGTGGCCAGCATCACCCTCATCGTGGTCAAGCAGCCCGGGGCAGGGCCCAGTGAGTGGGTGCTCCTGGTGGGCCTGTGTGCTCTGACAGCCAGCCTGGTCGCGACCATGGCCTCGGCACGCGAAGCCGCTGAGCTAGACGTGCTGACAGGACTGGTCAACCGGCGCGGCCTGACCCGGCGTCTGGAGGAGCTGCGAGCCGCTGCCCCACGTCGTCAGCAGTTGCTGACGCTGGCCTTGGTCGACCTCGACCACTTCAAGGTGATCAACGACACTCAGGGCCACCTCGCCGGGGACCAGGCACTGCGCGCAGTGGCCTCCAGCTGGGCTGGGCACCTGGGGGCGGGGCCGCTGCTGGGCCGTTGGGGTGGGGATGAGTTCGCCCTGGTCCTACGGGGCGACGAAGCGGTCGCCGAGGAAGTGGTGGGGCGGCTGCGGGCATTGCTGCACGGTGGGCTCTCCTGCACCGCTGGCCTGGCGGTGCTGCGCCCCGATGAGTCTGTCGCGGAGCTGCTCGACCGTGCCGACGCTGCCCTGTACGCCGCTAAGCGCACCCAGCGCAGCACCACGCGGCGCTGGACAGCAGAAGTCCCGACCGCCAAGACGTTAATGGCAGCTTTGAGGGCCGGGCAGATCCAGGTGCACCACCAGCCGGTGGTGGAGGTCGCCACCGGTGTGGTCCTGGGCAGTGAGGCGTTGGCGCGCTGGCCCCAGGCCGGTGTGTTGATGCCCCCGGGGGCGTGGCTTCCGCTGGCTGAGGCATCAGGAATGATGAGTGAGCTGGGCCGCTACGTGGCTGAGCGGGCCTGCCGTGACGCCGTCACCTGGCCGCTGAGTCCGGGCCAGATGCCCCTGAGTGTGGCGGTGAACGCCTGCGCTGCGGAGCTGGTCGAGACCGACTACGCCACCTACCTGCTGCAGATGCTGGCCCGGGTTGGTTTGGAGCCGCGGCGCCTGGTGGTGGAGGTGGTGGAGCAGGCCCTGGCGGAGGAATCGGCGGTGGTGCTGGGCAATATCGCTACGCTGCGTCAGGCGGGGGTGCGCATCGCCATCGACGACTTCGGCACCGGTATGTCGAGCCTGCGACGCTTGACCAGGCTACCGGTGGACATCGTGAAGGTGGACCGGTGCTTCACCTCAGAGATCGACAGTGCTGATGGCCAGTTCCCGGTGCTGGAGGCCATCCTGGGGCTGGCAAGCGACCTGCGGCTGGCTGTGGTGGTGGAAGGGGTGGAGAGCAGGGAGCAGGCACTGTGGCTGGATCGGCACGGCTGCCGTGAAGCCCAGGGGTTCTTGTGGTCTGCGGCCGTCCCGGGGTCGCGCTTCGCTGCTCTGGTCTCCTCTGACCCCGCTAGCCCGGGTGCGGTACATGGGCGTCTACAGATGTGAGTCGTCTTGACTTGGTCGTTGTTGCCGAGGTTGGCGGTGGCGCCTGGGTAGCTGGCTCGGGGGAGTTGCAGGCAAGCATGATGAGTTGAGGTGCGGGTGCTGACGCTAGTCGCCACCGCTAACACCAGGGGTGAATAACGTCCCTCTTCTACCCTCAAGGGCTATGCGTCTTCTGGCCTCGCTGTGCATTCCTCGTTGCCAGCCTTCAGCGGCGGCCCCTAGGTCTTCGGCGACCTGCGCCCGGCCAAGTACGAGATCGTCGCTCTGAGCGATTCCTGGCCCTGTCTGCACCTGCCAGCAGATTGAGCCGCATCAGGCCTGAGGCGGTTCCTGGACCGACGCCAGACGCTAGGAGGAGCTCATGCGGGTCTCGGAGTACTACAACTTGGGCCGAAGCCAGGCAACCCTCGAGTTCCTCGACGTCGATATCAACGGCGACACTCGTGCCTTCATCGACCCGCGTGCGCTGCGCTACATCGAGTCGCCATGGGCACGGGAATGCGTAAGCCTCATTCAGGCATCCGTCGATGGCGACGTCGTCCAGGTCCAGCCCGATCATCGCGTCGTAGGCGGCCGCCGCCAGCGCGGCCAGCTCGACGAAGAGGCCGGCGTGGATCGACTCGTCGCGACGACGGCGCAGCGTGGTGGCCGAGACGGTCTGGTCGGCGATGCGCTCGTAGCCGGCCCCGAACACGAGGGCGGCGATGAGGTGGTCGAAGACGCCGGTGTCGGGGATACGGGGGCGGTGGCAGCCCAGGGGGTGGGTGTCGGTGCCGGCGGGTTCGGCGATATCGATCAAGGCGAGGAACTGGGCGTGCAGGGGGTCAAGGACGGAGGATGGCAGGGCAGGCACGGGGAAGCCTTCCGGTCACGGAGTGTCAGTAACCCCATGGTTGGTCGCTGCCCGATGGGGCTACACCTGCAATAGGGCATGCATGTTGACTGCGGCTCAGTCGGCGGAGCGAATCAACCGTTGGACCAGAGACCTGTCCGAGGATCCGTAGCAGGATGCTCCCGCACGACGATCCGTAGCGGCACGTTCTATGAGCAGCCCCGGTTAGTTGTCGCTGCATCCTCGCTCGTGGCGCCTGTCGATGATTTCTTGATGCCTCATCAGTACAGGAAGACCACGACGTCGAGCCCGTGAGCACCCAGGGTGGTCCAGTGTCGGTCACCGGTCAGGACGGGCAGCCCGGTCTCACGGGCGTAGCCCAGCACGCTGACGTCGGCCAGGGACAGGTTGCCCGTCTTGTGTCCGGCGGCCTTGGCAGAGGTGCGGGCGGCTCGGTCGATGGCGCGCAGGGCCGGGAAGTGCCGCGCGGCGGCTGCGGGTAGGTCGACCAGGTCTACGCCGTAGGCGCGCAGCACAGGTTCAACCTGAGTCGGCGCGAGTCCGGACTTCTCGTAAATCTTGTAGAAGACCTCTCCGAGGTTGACCGACAGCAGGACGCTGCCCAGCAGGCAGTGGGTCAGCGCTGTGGCGCGGGGGTCGCGCTGCAGGACGGCCAAGACGAAGGAGGCGTCCAGCACCAGCGGAGCTCGAGGTCCTGCGGACTGCTGGCCTCCGGAAGGGGCAGGCAGGGCCGCGACGGGGTCGCTCCCCGGCTGCTCGGGCAGGCCGGTGCGCGGCGAGGCCGCCGGTGCACCGGGTCCCGAGGTCGGCTCCGAGGTCGGCTCCGTGGTCAGCTCGTTGCTCATGCAGGTCCGTCGCTGTTCACGCCGCCGGGGCCGTCCAGGTCTCGCGCGCGGACCGGGCCGCCGCTCACCTCGGCGCGGGCCGGCTTCCCGTCCGGCCCCCCAGGTGAGTCATCGGCTGGGTCATCGACGGGGTTGTCGGATGGGTTGTCGGATGGGTTGTCGGATGCGTCGTCATCAGCCTCGGCCAAGGCTTCGGCGGCCCGCTCGGTCAGGAGCTCTTCGGCCATGGAGCCGGCCGGTTCCTGGGCGGGGTCGAGGCCCTCGGCGCTGGCGCGGGCGGCGATGCCGGCAGCGATGGCGTCCTGGAGCTGTTCGAGCAGGAGCTGGGGGGACTCCAGGACGATGCGGCCGCGTTCGTCGACGTGGGCGACCAGGGACGAGCCGGGAGGAATGCCGGCGGCGGTGAGGATGTCGCGGGGGATGGTGGTGCGACGCAACCGATCGACCTGCAGGGACCCGCGCGCCAGCTCTGTCATATGTGGATAGTAGGTCCACATGCGGATGAACACCAGCATCTAGGACGCCGAGGCCGATGTGGTGCGACCGGCCGACGGTGCGTCCAATAGGGCGGGATAATGGCAAGAATCCCGCCCTATGACGGCAACCGCGCCCGGCTGTCGCCCGCGGCACCTACCGTCGCATCGTGGCCTTCCCCGCCCCCCTTGGTGTCGACACGGACGCCGACGTCGACGCCGCCGACGGTGTCAGCCTCGACGGCGTGGTCGAGGGCGACCTCGAGTCCGAGCTTCGTGTGGGCCCCGACATCAACGCCGGTGCGCGCGACCGTGTCGATGCCGCCTACGACGACATCGATGACGGGGACGTCTTCACCGATGCAGCGGTCGAAGGGCAGCTGCAGCTCGGCTCTCTCGGCGTGCTGCCCGAGCTGGCGGGACTGCCCGAGCGCGAGGCCGCCTACGCCCGCGCCGCCCGCGCGGAGAACACCCTGCGGGGGTACCGCTCGGACTGGGCCGATTTCACCACTTGGTGCACCGCCCATGACGCCAACCCGATGCCCGCCTCTCCCTCAGCGCTGACCGGCTACCTGGTCACCCTGGCCGAGGCCGGCGCGAAGGTCGGGACCCTGTCGCGGCGCCTGTCCTCGATCAAGTTCGCCCATGCCAGTGCCGGGCACCCCGACCCCGCCACCCACCCTCGCGTCATGGCCGTCTGGGAAGGCATCCGCCGCGTGCACGGCGCACCCCCAGAGCAGGCGAGCCCGCTGATGCCGCCGCTGCTCTTCGACGTGCTCGCGGCCTGCCCGGCCACCCGGACCTGGCCGTCCACCACCGCGTCGGGTCGCCGCTTGAGGTCAGCGCCACGTGCTGACGAGCCAGACCTGACCGGGGCACGCGACCGCGCCCTGCTGCTGGTCGGGTTCGTCGGCGCCCTGCGCCGCAGCGAGCTCGCCGCCCTGGAGGTCGCCGACGTCGCCGAGCACCCCAACGGCCTGGTGCTGTCCCTACCCCGCTCGAAGACCAACCAGACCGGCAGCCACGCCGAGCTCGTCGTCCTGCCCCGCGCCGGCAACCCCGACCGCTGCCCCGTGGTCGCCCTGCAGCGCTGGCTGGAGCTCGCCGACATCACTGACGGCCCGGTGTTTCGAGGCGTCACCAAAGCCAACCGCGCAGGTGCGCGGCGCCTGCACCCAGAATCGGTGACCACCCTGGTCAAGGGCGCCCTGGCCCGCACCGGCGCCCCCACCACCGGCTACAGCGGGCACTCCCTGCGGGCGGGGTTCGTCACCTACGCCCACCTGCGCGGCTCCAGTGACCGCGCTATCGCCCACCAGACCCGGCACCGGTCGATGGCCTCCTTGGGGGGGTATGTGCGAATCAGTCACGCCTGGACCGACAACGCCGCTACCACGCTGGGCCTGTAAGTGGGCCGTTACACAGTCAGGGTCGGCCGGAGAACGGCTCATGACACCGAAGCGCCGTTGTCCCCGGCCGGTTCCGCCTTCTGCTCCACGTGCTCATCCAGGAACTGGCGAAGGTGAGTCACAGCGATTAAGCGCCGGTTCTCAGAGTTGCTTTCCATGCGCTCGGGTAGCGAAAGGGCGGCTGGGAGGTCGCTAATCGCGGCCCGCACCGCCTCTTCCCCCAGAGACGGCACCAAGATATCGACTGGGTAGAGATCCGAATTCAGGTGACTACTTTTGCGTGCGACTCCCATGAGAGTGCTCTCGCTGACGAAGGCCTCAAGGATGGGTAGGACCGACCGCCCTTGCCGCCCCATCCCCTCTAACCAGCCGAAGGCGCCCCGGCTATCGAGGCGTCTCCAGGAGTACCAACGAATTAGGCCTGCATCGGTAGGCGCAGCGAAAGCATCGATACCCATGGTCGCGAACCACTGCGCCAAGGCCCTCGCGCCGATAGCCACCGCATCACCTGCCCAGTCGGGAAATGACGGCTCCCTAGTATCGTCATACCAGCTCGCCTTGCCACGGCTCAGGGTTTCCAAGCCAGGCAACAGCAGGTCGACGCCTTCGAGCGTCGCACACATCGCCTCGATCGAGGCTAGGGCCGTACTCGAGTCACGCTTCATAAGGCTTCTCATGGCGAAACTCTCAATCAGCGTGACCGGGTCACGGAAGAGCCGGGTGGTGCGTGGAAGGGAGGCGCGGACATCGCGAAGCAGTATTAGCAGTGGTATTGCGGTGTCAGGCACTTCGGGGAGAAGCATCTCGAGTTTCTCGATGACCCGATCGGCGTCGGTCGTTAGGCTCTTTCGAACTGCAAGCACGTTTTCGTCACTGTGGTCGTCAGCGGCCAGCGCTGCCAGGGCTTGTCGCGCGACGGCATCACGCAGATCTTCGCCTGGCACGTCGAAGGCGAAGTACCGATCGAAGTAGTGCGGATTACGCGCTCGCCGTAGCGAGGCCACACCTTTGACGTGCTCGGGGATAAACCGCCTTGCCTTGGTCTCGGCGTCGTAGGCAGGGAAGATTTGACTGATCACGCCTTCGACATCGTCGCGGTTGGCTTCCTCAACGCCTGCTCGGACGAGGCGCTCGCGCCACGTATCGGCCATCTTCTGTCGGTTCTGCTTCACCTCTGGTGTGTCATTCAGGAATGACAGCACGGAGGGCTTGGCGCCGACGACGGCGTCACGGTGGTCTACCAACATTTGGTACGCACCGGACTCCTCAAGGCGTAGCCACGTCAAAATGAAGAAATCCGCGAAGTCGATTTCGTCTTGGACCGCCGGCAGCATGGCGTCGAGCTGGCCGATCAATCGGCGAATACTTCGAGGGGAGGCGAGCCGGTAGAGCAGGTGGGCCTCCAGACTGGCACGCACCCGTTCGGCCTGCTCTTCCGAGAGGTCGATATCGTGCTGCCGCAGAAGGTGGTTGATTCCTGCTTCCAGCAGCTGGTTGCGCTGGTAGTTCCGAAGCACCGGGAGGTCAAGCTTGACCTGCACGAGCTTCTCGAGAAAGTCACGGGCGCGGTCCCCCTTCTGACCGACGATGGCGGAATCGAAGAGAACGTCCATCAGCGTCTGCTCGTCGTAGCTCAACAGGTAGTAGACGTTGGGCAGCCTGCCAATCATGCGGACGAGCTTGAGGACCAGCAGGAGTTCATCGGCTTCCAGTCGGTCGAGATCATCCAAGATGACCAAGATCGGCCGGTCCTGCTTACTCAAGGCTTGTTCAGCCTTGGCGTGAGTAGCTGTAGCACTGAGACCAGAGTCGATGACCTTCTGGACGTGCTTAGCGATATCCGTTCCATTGATGCCCGCGAACTGGGCAGCTCCAGCCAGGGGCGTCACCGCCGCCCCCAGCGAGGACAGACGCTGGCGGGTGGTGTTCCACCGTTTTCCCTCGGGCATGGCCCTGCGCAGCTCAGCGAAGAACCCCACCAGAAGTGACTCGATGTCGCTGTAGGCCCAGGGGTTGAACCACGTGACGATCCAGGCACTCTTCGGCTTCTTGGTCAGCGCGTGTTCGGTCATCTCCAGCACGCTGGTCTTGCCCGAGCCCCATGGACCCACCAGAGCAATTACGCTTGACTCGCTTTGGCGCCGGACCTGACTGAGAACCTTCGCGATGTGCTCAGCGAAGGGCCGGCGTCCCAGTAGGTCAGGGCGCTCCTCGCTGCCGTCGACCGAGGTGTCATCCAGGTACTCACCGTGACCCATGCCCCAGCATCCTCCAAGGACCGCGTTGAAGGGGCCTCAGCGAACAGCGAGATGCGCCCTGTGTCTGAGACGACAGGTGTGCAGTCAGGTGGAGAGCGCACGCCGGTAGCACTGTCAGACCCGGCAGCTACGGTAGTCAATGCGTGTAGTGGGTGTTGCGGACGCACCAGTTTGCTTAGAACTAGTGTCGCCACCTGGGTCCACGGTGCACTCGGGGTGATGAGTCAAAGGGGATCTCATGAAGCTCAAGTCCGCGACCGTGGGTCACTTTCGTAAACTCGTCGCTGCACAGGTTATCGAGATCGAGGATGACGTCACGTGCCTGGTGGGGAAGAACGAATCGGGTAAGACTACAGTTCTGAAAGCGCTGCACCGCCTGAACCCAGCGAATGGGCCCGGCAAGTACTTTGACCTGACCACGGAATACCCTCGCTGGCGGCTCGCTCGAGACCGACGCGCAAACGCTGACCTCAAAAGCATCTACCCCGTTTCAGCTTTCTTCAGTCTGGAAGCCGCAGACCTCGCCCGCCTTGGGGATGTTCTCGACGTTACCTTGCCCCCCGAGGCGGTATGCCAGGCAGCACGTAACTACGCGAACGGCTTCTTCGTCGCGTCAAAATGTGATGTCCCCTCGATCGTTCGAGCTGCGGCCGCAGAGGTTTCCTTTACCGGTGAAGTTGAAAGATAGGGACCAATCGCGGTCGTAGTGTCCCTTGATCAGCCCTGCCGTGCGCGGGCGTGAGCGCATGCACGGTGAGTGCGTCGCGATTCGGTGAGGCTCGAAGCGGACACCGCGCAGCAGGGCACCGTCGGTGACGCTGGTGGCAGCTAAGAACACATCCTCGTCAGCGACGAGGTCGTCGACTATCAGCAGGCGGTTGGTGTCGTATCCGGCGGCCAGGGTTGCGCGCTGCTCGATGTTCTTCTGAATGATTGTCTGAACCAGCATCTGTCCCCTAGATAGCAACGCGCACGCCGTCAAGTCACCTTCGGGTACCTCCAGTGCTCGTTTTGCGATCAGTTGGGCCTCTAAAACAGGCCGCGGGAGCAAGCGCTTTGCCGAGTGGCGCCTCGCGCCCGGCGTCGCCAACGGCGGGGCTCGTACCACTTCCTAGGTTGTGGGACGGACGACGGAGGGCTTCTCGACGATCATGATTGCCGTGTGGCGCACCATCCCGGAAGTCGTGTTCACGTCGGCGTTCCACTTAGAAGACGTTGCAGATGTCCAGTAGCGATCTTGGCGGGGCCGGAGCAGCCTCCTGAGGCATGCCGTCCAAGGCGCCTTCCCCCGCCATGGACTCGGGCAGCGACGAACTCTGGACGCTGGTCGA
>Ga0325400_1003209_pt1 | contig 14687 bp, 14 predicted proteins | sample PopdelMetagenome_2_FD_205662 | JGI IMG/M metagenome (GOLD analysis project Ga0325400, IMG submission 205662) | Populus deltoides microbial communities from Bellville, Georgia, United States - Xylem-PdKOR-R1 | ecosystem: Host-associated > Plants > Phyllosphere > Stem > Wood/Secondary xylem... | reverse complement strand
CTGCGGCGACCAGCGCGACCGACCCTGCCGCGCCCGAGATCATCGCCGGTCGTCCTCCCGCGAACGCGATCACGATGCCGATCACAAAGGAGGCGAACAGCCCGACCTCAGGATCGATGCCGGCAACGAACGAGAACGCGATCACCTCGGGGATGAGGGCAAAGGTGCCGACCATGCCGGCGAGAACATCACGCCGGGCGGCGCGTGCGCCGTCGAACCACTCGGCGCGGTAACGGGAAAGAGATCGGGCGTTCATGCAAAAATCCGCAATCACGGCATCCGTGTGCGCTGCGGCTATGAGATCGGATGCAGGTGCGTTGTCCGGCGGATTGGCGGCCGGAATAGCCACCCGGGGTTGCACCGGGTCCAAGCGAGTGAGGTCAGCTAGCGCCGCTTCACGAAAGGCGCAACCACCTGCTGACCGAGCAAATGATCGAGCTACTTATCGCGTCCGGGGCGGCCCAAATACAGTAACTAAGCCGGATTGAGCTGCTTTCTGACAATGTTCGCTCGTTCGGCTCCGGCTGAGCCAGGATTATGCTTGGCTCTCGACATGATCCATCCGGCCGTTCCCGCTAATCCGAGCGGGACGATACTGGAGCTGGTCTATGCGGATGGCAGGCGCGTCCGCTAATCCTTTGTCCGGCCAGCGCAGGGCACGCCACCGCGCCCCGATCCGGGCGTTCATCGGCGACGATCCGTTCGTGCGTGATCACTGACGGGGGTCGGGCTATCGCAGTCCGGAAGAGACCCGTGGACGCGACCAGCGGTCCCCGCCGCTTGCGTTTTTGGGGGCTGGCGCGCGCAGCGCAGCGGTTGGCCGAGCCTTGAGCCGGGCTGAACCGTCATGGCTCAAGCCGGCCTCCCTGCTCGGAGATCAGGCGCGCTCAAGAGGAAGTTTATGATCTCACGGCGACGCAGCCGCTCCTCCGCAAACTCTTGATCGACTCCGATTAGCCAACGCAGCGCTCTGCTGCTGGGCTCGCGGTGCAGGCCGTCCAGCTCGTCTGCGCGAGCGCTCGCGTCGACCTCTTGGTTGGCGAGCCCGGCCTCGACCAGATCTGCCGCTTGGGCGCGCAACGCTATCGCGATCTCGTTCAGCGCTAGCTCGGGATGGTACTGGACACCCCAGAATACACCTTGGTCGCACCGCACCTCAGCTGCCTGCACTGTGGTCACACCGTTCGAGGCCAGCAAAATTGCATTCGACGGCAGAGTTTCCACTTCGTCGCCATGGATAGCGGGTGCATCCCAACTACCTGGCCGGCCGCGAAGAAGGGGATGCTCGCGCCCGGCCGCCGTCGCGCTGATCCGCCGTGCAATACCGGCTTCCATGCGCTCCGGCATCTTGCGGACCGTGCCGCCCGCAGCGGCCACCGCCACCTGAAGTCCCGCGCACGAACCAAACGACGGGGTTCCAGAGGCAAACACTGCGCGCATGAAGTCAAGCTGACGACCAACCTCTGCCGTTGCATGGTAGACATGCATGGGCGAGCCGGTCAGGAACACCGCGTCATAGCCTGCCAGCTCCTCCCTCGCATAGCTCCGAGCGTGCTCGTCGGCAGGTGCGACGATCTCGACCTCTGCACCGGGAGCCAACTGTTTCAGCGTGGCGGCATAGGTCTCGCCGGCACTCTTACCCGCTCGCTCCCGCCGTTTCTCCCGCTCGTCCGGCAACTCACTTTGTGCAACAAGATACTTCGCCACGATAATCCTTGTGTCTGTTTTTATGCCCAACAGGGTCAGGCCGCGAGTGCGTAGCGGCGGCAGTGATCGAGGTAGCCTGCCTCGTGGCTGCCGGCGAGCGATACGATGCTCTCCCACAGCCAGCTTGGCGCGTCGATCAGCCCACGCCGGTCATGCTCTAGAACGGACTGCCACTGCTTACGGGTGGTGCCGTCCATTTGGCGAGCGTGCGCCTTACCGACCACGAACGCGAGATAATGCGCAGCCTTGGCCGCCTGGCTTTGGCTGAACTGATCTATTTCAAGCTTCAGGTCCTGCGGCGCCAGTTCACGGATGAACAATGAGCGCCCGCCCATTCTCACCGGGATCATGCGCGTGCCGAGGTGCGGCGACAGCGCGCGGGCCGCACTTACCACCCGCACCGCATTGTCCGCCGGCATGCTTGCGCCAGGCGCGGCCGGTGCGAGCGGCGCGACGGCTTCCTTGAGGTCGACAAGCGCGTAGCTCGATCGCCCCTTCACGTTCTTCAACGCCAGCAGCACAGCGTAACGGTGAAGTCCGAGCGAGCTGCAGCCCTTCATCCAGTAAGCCGCGTCGACCATGCGGATGGTCCGATCGGTGGGCCTGCCATCAAGCGCCAGGATGAGCCTCGCCACGTCCGGCTCGTCGAACACGGCCTTCAATTCGACACGCTCGTCCTCGGCCAACGCCCAGAACTTCTTGCCCAGCGGCAGCTTCGGTTCGATCGCTTCCAGGCGCTCCTTGGCGAGGTGCTGCCAGCGCCGGCTGAGCGCCTTGCGGCGGACGCTGCGAACCACATCCGGCTCCGGTCCCGCATCACCACTAGCAGGGTCGTTCATTGCGGCGGCATAGCCGTCGACCATCTCCTCGATCATGCGGGCTGTCGCTACGCCCGGCAGGTCGGATCCCCGCGCCGCAGTCGCGAGCGACAGGCCGAGACGGATCAGGTCGTGCGCGGGATTGCCGATCACCGCCTGGTCGAGATCGCGGATCTGTATTTCGACCTTGCCCTCGCCATTGGCGAGCGGTCCGAGATTGCCGAGGTGACAGTCGCCACAGATCCACACGGGCGGCCCCTGCGGGATGCGCTTCACCACGGGCGATCCGTCCAGCCACTCGTAGAACTTGGCCGTATTGCCGCGAACATAGGCGTGGGCCGAGCGCGCCATCTTCAGCGTTCGATTGGCGTCCAGGATCGTGCGGCGCTCGGCCAGTGTCGGGGTCTTCATCTGCGGAGGATCCACTTCGCTCCGATCAACGCAGGCAGAAGAGGTTTGTGTCTGGATGTTTCCAGCATCCGCAGCGCTTGAGCGATTAAGCCGTGCCGCTCGAGCAACCTAGGATGACCGAACGTGCGTTTAGGCCAGAGGTGGATGGCAGACAGGTTGGTCATCGAGTGCCAATGATCGGCAGTCAGGGCGATGCGAGGGATCGCCGGTGCTGCGCGTGCATAACCATTTGGGGACGCTCAGGCTGGCTCAGCCGCTTCCAACGAGCGGAAGTCTGTTCACTGCAGATCGGCGCTTCTGCTAAGCGGGTGGTCGGTCGCTGCCTTGGCCTTGGAGCCGTCCCAAAATCATGTTTGAGCACCTCCCGCTGCTGCCGCTTGGCCTCCTGTTCCTCGTAGCGGCGGGCGCGATCTGGTGGGCGGGCGTCGAGCTGTCGCACATGACGGACGTCCTGTCGGAACGGCTCGGGCTGGGGCAGGCGCTGGGCGGGACCGTCCTGCTCGCCATCGCCACCAACCTGCCGGAGATCGCGATCACCGCCAGCGCTGCCTTGTCGGGCGACCTCAGCGTGGCGGTTGGCAACATCCTAGGCGGGATCGCGATCCAGACGGTGGTGCTGGTGGTGCTCGACATCTTCGGCACGCGTGGCGGGCCGCCGCTGACCTACCGTGCGGCTAGCCTGTCGCTGGTGCTCGAGGGCACAACCGTCATCGGGGTGCTGGTGGTGGCGGTGATGGCAACTCAGCTCCCGCCCGATCTGATTGCAGCGCGCGTAACACCGGGCGCACTGCTGATCGCGGCGCTCTGGATCGTGGGTCTCGGGCTCGTGCAACGCGCCGGCCGCGGCCTGCCGTGGCACGACGACAAGGGAGACGCTCCCGACACGCAGCAGGAAGATAAGGGGCACAGCAAGGGCAAGAAGGAGCGCGGACAGGCGGGGCGCTCCAGGCCGTCGACGCTCCGCGCAGTCCTGGTGTTCTCGATCGCGGCGGCTGTGACGCTGGTTGCCGGCGTCGTGCTGGAGGAGAGCGGCAGTGCGGCAGCCGGGCAGGTCGGGCTGTCGGGCGTGCTGTTCGGCGCAACCGTGCTCGCTGCGGCTACGTCGCTGCCGGAAGTGTCGACAGGGCTCACATCAGCGCGCCTGGGCGACTACCAGCTGGCGGTGAGCGACATCTTTGGCGGCAATGCCTTCCTGCCAATGCTGTTCCTGCTCGCCACGCTTGTCTCAGGAGAAGCCGTGCTGCCGAGCGCACACAAGTCAGACATCTACCTCGCCGCGCTCGGCGTCCTGCTCACCGCCGTCTACATCGTCGGCCTGATCTTCCGGCCGAAGCGCCGCGTGCTCGGCATGGGACTGGACAGCGCGGTAGCACTCGCCCTGTATCTGGTCGGCGCGGCCGGGCTGTTCGCCATCAGCAGCTGATAACAGCCCTCGTAGGGTGAGGATGACCCAATCTCGGCCACTCGCAGCGGCTCTCCGCCTCCCCTGTTACTGCCATTCGTTCACCTCGGACGAGCGGGCAATCGGGGCTTGGTGCCCGCCACCAACTGTCCCGAAAACGATCGAGAAAAGAGAATGGCGAGGCAATTCCAAATGCCGTTCAGTGCGGTGATTTGGAAAGCTCCTAGACGTCGATTGATGGTCCCAACGCCTCGATGATCCGGCACTCGGCCACGGTGCCGCCATCGCAGGAGTCGATCACCGCCTTCAGCTCGCGGCGGAGCGCGGTCAGATCCGCGAGCTTGCGGTCAACCGCGCTTAGATGCTCGTTTGCGATGCGGTCGATGCCAGCGCAGTCGCAGGTCCGGTCATCCGACAGGCCCAGCAATGCGCGCACCTGGTCGAGCGAAAAGCCTAGGTCGCGTGCGCGCCGGATGAATGATAGCCGGCCCAGCTCGGTCGCGCCATAGGTGCGGTAGTTGCCGGCGCTGCGGGCCGGCGCGGGCAGCAGGCCGATGCGCTCGTAGTAGCGCACCGTCTCCACCTTAGTGTTTGTCGCCTTGCCCAGATCGCCGATCATCAGCGCCATGCCCTTGACCCTGTAGTTGCTACAGCTCCTACATGGATCGTAGCGCTGATGATTGCGAGGTGACGACATGGCAGGTGAAGTTGCCATCCTCGCCGGCCTCGGCGTATCCGGGGGGTGGCAGATCATCCGAAAGGCGCGTGTCGAGCTGTATCACTCCCCGCCGAACCGGAAGCGAACACCGCCGTTGATGGTGCGACCGTCGAGCGGCCCCCAGGCATCCACCGTCCATGCCCCGTCCGGTGCGCGCCGGGGCAGCAGCAGCGGGTCGTAGCGGGTCTGGCGGAAGTTCAGCAGGTTCTCGGCATTGATGAACAGGCTGACCTTGCCCAGCACCAGCTCGCCCATCGCACCCAGTTCGACATAGGGTCGGCTACGCGTGCGATAGGGGTTGTCTTCCGGCCCCTGGCGGCCGGTGTAATAGGCTTCTAGCCCGATCCGGCCGCGCCCGTGCTTCTCCCACACCGCCGTCAGTCCGGCGGTATTGCGCGGCGTGAGCGGCACGAGGCGGCGACCGTTCCCATCGGGGTTAGGCTCGCGTGCGTCGGTGCGGACATAGCTAGCAGTGAAGGTGATCGCGTCCAGACGATAGCGCAGCAGCAGCTCGGCACCGCGAGTGCGGGTCACGCCATCGGCGTTGACCAGCTCGGCGCGGGTCGCGCTTACGTCGCGGAGCTGCACGGCATGGTCGATGTTCGATCCGAACAGCGTCAGGCTCGCCTCGATCGGGCCCCGCGCATAGCCGAAGTCGATGGACGCGCTGTCGGCCGTCTCGGCGCGCAGGCCCCGCAGCGGCTCGATCCGCGACAGCCCCGCCGCCTCTACCTCCTCGATGAACGGCGTGGGCGCATAGAAGCCCCGCCCGAGCGAGGCGCGCACCGTCCACGGCCCCGGCTTGAACAGCATCGACAGGCGCGGACTGACACGCGTGCCGTATTCGTTGTGATCGTCCAGGCGGGCGCTGCCCGCCAGCGTCAGGTCGGACGCCAGCTTCTGCTCTCCTTGAGCGAACAGCGCCGGCACCCGGTAGGTGTAGTCGAAGGCCGGGAAGGTTCGCGAGCGGTAGCTGTCCACCTGATAGGCCGCGCCGGCAAGCCAGGTCGTGCCACCTGTGCCACCTCCAAGCGATGCCTCGGTCAGCACGGTGCGGTGACGATCGTTCTCGACCACATCGCCGAAGACATGGCGGTGTCCCTGCGTCACGCCCGACGCGCGCAGGTAGAGCGTGCCGACACCCTCGATCGGTGCCTGCGCGTTGAGGCCCGCGTCCACCCGCCGGCTGCGCTGGTCCTGGGGAAAGGGCGAGCCGTCCGGCACGACGCGCCCCGACAGCGTGCCGCCACGGCGCTGCTCGGCGAGCGCGCCCACCGTCGCATAGACCTTCGCGCCGCTCGCGCCTTCCCAGAACAGCCGCGGCCGAAACGTCCAGCGATGATAGCCGGGGATGTTCGCCCAGCCGTCACCGTCGATGTCCTGCGCGTCCTGCCGGTTGAATCCGCCAGTCAGCGAGTAGCTGAGCGCATCCGTCAGCGGGCCGGAATTGTAGCCGGTCACGTCCTGCCCCCCGCGACTGGTCGCGTTCAGCAGCAGCTCGCCCTGCTGCACCGGCGACGGACGCCGTGACACGAGGTTGATGACGCCGCCCAGCGCGGACGGCCCGTAAAGCGCCGATGCCGCCCCCTTGATGATCTCGACCTGTCCCAGATCGGTCGGGGGTATCTGGAGGAGGCCGATGGAGGGTGTCTGCCCGCCGTAGAGCGGCAGGCCATCGGCAAGGATTTGCGTGTAGCGGCCTTTCAGACCCTGCACCCGGACGTTCGCCGCCCCCAGCGCCGGCGACGTGACCTGGACCCGCAAACCGGGAGTCTCGTTGACCAGCATGGCGATGTTGCCGGGCTGCATGAGGATTTTTTCCTCGACCTCCTCTCGGTCCAGCACCTCGACCCGGATCGGCTCGTCCTGGAGCCGCCGGCCCGAACGCGTCGCCTGCACGACGATTTCCTCTCCTTCGTCGGCCTCCTTAGTGGGTGTCGGCTGCGTCGAGGCGACGGGTCGCTCCTGTGCCGCCACACCTGTCGCCATTAAGCCAAAACCGGGAAACATGATCACCGACGCTATCGATCGGTTGAGCCTTGATCCGTATCGCACAACGCCGCCCTCGCACGAGCGTCGCAATCGTCGAGACGCCATTTAAGGGCACTCCCATAAGGGCTGGAGCTGCTACAGGGTCAACACCTGTTCGGAAGCGACTGTTTGGCCACCTCGACCCAGAAACGGCCGTTCAGAAGATACTTTGCCCTTACCAACTTGCGCCATTCGTCCATTCGAGTCGATCACCTGCCGCGATCGTGGGCTCGCGGCGAGAACTGCGTGAACTGGGACAATCCTGCCTGTTCACAGCAAAAATTCAAACGGCAGCTCTCCACCCAATCGACCACTCGGCGAAGCACCGGGCAAGGCCGCGCTTACTTCTCGTACAGACGAGTGGCCGCCCGGCCAGTGCCGGCAGCAAATGCGCTCTACTGCAGGTTGCCCCAACGCCTCGTAGCAGGCTCCGCTTGCGCCCACTTCCAGCGGACACCCTGCTGACAGGCGGTGGTGGTGTAGTAGCCGCGGGGACCGTCCGGCCGTTTACCGGCATTCACGGTGAACACCACCTCCTTGCACAGCGTCAGCGCGTTCGGGATTTCGCGTACCACGGTGACGTAGCCGTGCTGATTGTTCACCGGGATAGCGTGCTTGATCTGCCAAGCCGCCCCCTGCCCCACCGGCAGCGATCCCACGACGGCGGCGATCTGGTCCTGCTCCGCCTGGTGCCGCTTGCGGGAGATGTAGCGTGACAACGAGTCCACCGCCGCCTTGGTGCCGATGCCCACCGCATAGCCCAGCGCCGGATTGGCGGAGCCGCCGCCGGCCGCCGCGCCCGTAACGGCACCCGCGATTGAGCCAGTGCTGCTGCATCCGGCCAGCGCAACAAGACCGGCGCCCGCCAACGCTAGGCGCGGCACTGCCCTTACGTCGCTTTTCACTGCAGAGGTCCCCACCTCTCGGTAGCCGGCTCCGCCGACGCCCACTTCCACGCGACACCGTCCCGACAGACCGTTGTCGTGTAGAAGGCTCGCTCCGGCTTGCCCTTTACCACGCTGTCGACGGAGAAGATCACCTCCTTGCAGTCCAGGTCGCCGGCACGAATGATGCGGCTGACAGTAAGCTGGCCGTGCTCGTTCCGCTCGATCGATACATTGTAGTGGCCCGACGACCAGGCCGCGGTTGCGCCCACCTCCAGCGGCCCGGCTGCCGCAGCGATTGACTCCTGCTCCGTCCGGTGCACCCGCTTCTCCAGCGCCTTGACGCCTGCGGTGGCCGCGGCGTTGACGCCCAAGCCGATGCCGGACGTGACGGCGGCGTTCTTGGTGATCGCACTGGCTAAGCTCGCGCTCGCCACACCCGCGCCCGCAGCCCCGCCCTCGTGGAGAAGCGAACCGCAGCCTGACAGACCTGATGCCGCGACGAGCAGGGGTCCTACCAGGCGTGGCAAGCGGCAACGTGGAACAGGTGAGCCGCACGCTGGCTCAGCCTGCTTGCCCGGCGCGTCTGGACTGTTTCCAACATCAGCACCGAACAGCTTCATGAGCGCCGCCTAGCGCCGCCTCCGAAGACGTCGCAAGCCCGATCAGGCGGAGTTGTACCACACTCAACGGATTAGTCGTGGTGCCCGCTGGAGGGCTGGAGCATCACCTACCCGCTACGCAAAGCCGAGCGCCGGCTCGCCACGGCAGTGTGCCAGGCGCGGCGCAAGCCCATGAAGCCTCGCTAGGCTCGTCTACAGACGAGTTGGGGTAGGCCGGCGGGCAACGGGGCGGCCGACCAAAAGACGCGGCGTGAGGGCGTTCTCGCAGCGCCGTGCCCGCCTGCCGGGTGCACGGCCGAGACAGATGGAGGGCCGCGCTGCTAGCGATAGATATTGGTAACAATGCGAGCAAAAGGCTCACCAAGCACCACTCGGCCCCACCGGAGCCCACGCGCGAGTGTTACCCCAGCGTTACCCCGCGCCAAAACGGCGCGAGCCGGCGGTGCCCCGGAGGGCTGCCAAGTTACTGTTATCGCTAATAAAAACTGGAGCGGGCGAAGGGATTCGAACCCTCGACCCCGACCTTGGCAAGGTCGTGCTCTACCCCTGAGCTACGCCCGCTCGGCGTTTTGAGCGAGGCAGTGCCCCGCGGGTGAGGGCGGCAGATAGCGGGCACGATCCACGCTGGCAAGACCCATCCGACGCCCAAAGGCACGCCACGCGCAGGCGACCGGCAACAGCAGCCCCGCCGTCGCCAGCAGGTCCCACGCCCCCTGCCCCACCAGCCCCGCAGCCAGCGCCACGGCGGTCACAACCGCCAGCAGCGCAGGGAAGGCCAGCACGCGCGGACCGCGGCGACGGGCGACGCGCGTCATGCCGCTGCCAGCGCCAGCAGCTCGCGCCGCGCGGACAGGCGGCGGCTGAGCCACAGTCGCAGCCCGGTCCACAGCACGGCGATGGTGAGCAGGTCGAGCACCGCCCAGGCGAACTTCAGCGGCAGCCCGCCATAGTCGCCGAAGTGCAGCGGCTGCGCGAGCAGCAGCGCGCTCATGTACCACGGCATCTGCCCGACCGCGTCGATACGACCGCTCGCGGCATCTACGAACACCGGCGTCAGCAGCCGCCGCGTGAGCGGTGTCGCACCCTGGAGATAAACCGCCAGATGTCGGCGACTGCCGTACGGCGCGCCGGGGAAGGCCACGAACTGCGCCCGCGTCCCCGGCGCCGCGCGCAACGCATCCGCCACCGTCCGCTCCACGGACACGCGCGTCGCCGCGATACCACCGCCCGAGCCGAGCGCGGCCAGCTCCCCCGCCTGCCAATGCCGCGTGATCGGCCCTGCCAGCGTGTTGAGCGTACCCGTCAAGCCAACCACCGCCGCCCACAGCAACGTCGCCACGCCGAGCAAATTGTGCCGGTCCAGCCGGCGCACGCGGGCCCCGCGGTCCAGCCGCACGGTGCCGAACGCCAGCCGCCGCATGAACGGCACGTACAACACCACGCCCGACACGATCGCGACCGCGAACAGCACGCCCATGAAGCCCAAAAACCATTCGGCCTTCTCGCCCAGGAACATGTCCACATGGATGCGCAGCAGCACGTCCGTGAAATGCTGCGGCAGCGGCGGCAGCAGCGCGGCCGTGCGCGCGTCCACCGGACGGGTCGTCATCTCCACCCCTGGCGCGTCGGGGCTGCGGGCAGTGGTCACGTAGGCGACGGGACGCTCCTCGTCGAACGACAGGTAGAGCGGCACCTCGCCCGGCCGTGCAGCGGTCGCCGCGGCGACCAGCCGATCGAGCGTCGGCGTGGGCGTTCCGGCGGGAACGGGCGGCAGCGCGGCGGCGGGCGCCATCGCCCGGTCGATCTCCTCGTGGAAAATCAGCGGCAGCCCCGTCACGCACAGCATCAGCAGAAAGGCGGTGCAGACCAGGCCCGTCCACTTGTGCACGGCGAACCACAGCAGGATGGTACGTTGGCGCATGCCCTGCTTGTTCAGCGCGCGACCACTCGCTTCCATGGCGCGGCACCATACAGGTGTGCGAGTGACTTGCAATAGCGGCCTTGAGTGACGGGACTTGCCGCGCCCTGCCGACCGACCACATAGAGCGGTATCGAGACCAAAGGAGTGAGCGCACGGTGGCGACCCTGGGGCTAAGCGCGGCCGATCGCGACGCGGTGGAGGCGTTCCGCCGCGACGTGATCGAGCCGTCGATGGACGCGCTCGTGATCCTGGACTTCTGGGCCGAGTGGTGCGGGCCATGCAAGCAGCTCACGCCGCTTCTGGAGAAGGTGGCGGCCGCCTATGCCGGCCGGGGCGTGAAGCTCGCCAAGGTCAATGTGGACGAGAACAAACTCGTCGCTTCGCAATTCCGCGTGCGTTCGATCCCGACGGTCTACGCCATCTTCCAGGGCCAGCCCGTCGCCGACCTCACCAATGCGCGCACCGAAGGCCAGCTTACCCAGGTGCTGGACCAGCTGTTGCGCCAACTGCCGGTGCAGGGCGCGGATGCCGCGGCGCATCAGGAGATCGAGCCGCTGATCGCGATGGGCGAGCAGGTGCTGGCGGACGGCGACGCGCCGCGCGCCCTTTCCATCTTCGCCCAGCTGATCGACATGGCGCCCGACGACCTCGGCGTGGTCGCGGGCTATGCGCGCGCGCTGGTGGCGGCGGGCGAGGTCGAGGAAGCGACCGCGCTGCTGGACGCACTGCCGGAGGACAAGGCCAAGGATGCTGGCATCGCGCGGGCGCGCGCCGCGATCGCACTTGCCGCGGCGGCGGGTCCGGCGGGCGACGTGGCCGCGCTGCGCGCCGCTGTGGAGCGCGATCCCGACGACCAGCAGGCGCGCTACGACCTTGCCGGCGCGCTGATGGCGGCGGGCGACCGCGACGCGGCGGCCGACGCGCTGCTCGACGCGATCGCGCGCGACCGCGAATGGAACGAGCAGGCGGCGCGCAAACGCCTCCTCACGCTGTTCGAGGCGACCGGGCTTACCGATCCGTGGGTGGCGGGCCAGCGGCGGCGCCTGTCCGCGGTGCTGTTCGGGTGAGCCAGCCCACCCGGCTGTCTATCTTCCCCCTCGGCGGCGCGCTGCTGTTCCCGCGCGCGCAGCTGCCGCTGCACATCTTCGAGCCGCGCTATCGCGCGCTGGTGCGCGATGCGCTGGCGCGCGATCGGCGCATCGGCATGATCCAGCCGCGGCCCGGCGACGAGGGCGACGTGCCGGCGCTGTTCGATGTCGGCTGCGTCGGTCGCATCGCGCAGGTGGAGGCGCTGCCCGATGGCCGCTTCAACCTAGTGCTGGAGGGCACCGGCCGCTTCCGCCTCCTGCGCGAGTTGGATACGGCCACGCCGTTCCGCCAGGTCGAGGCGGCGCTGGATGCCTTTCCGCACGATCTCGACGAACCGGCGGTGCTCGCCAGCGTGCGCCGGGCCGAGCTGGAGCGCGATGCGCGCGCCTATGCCGAAGCGCAGGGCTACCAGATCGACTGGGATGCAGTGGGCCGGTTGGACGACGAGACGCTGGTCAACGCGATCGCGCAGGTCGCGCCTTTTGACATCGCCGCCAAGCAGGCGCTGCTCGAAGCGCCCGACCTCGTCGACCGCGCCGACCTTCTGGTGCAGATGCTGCGTTTCTTCGGCCAGGGTGACGGCGGCGACGCCACGCTGCAATGAGCCTGTCGCGGGGCGACCGCGCGGTGCTGGCGGCAGTTGCGGACGACGCGGCGCTGGCGGCGCGGGCTGTCGCCTGGTGCGCCGTCAATACGGGGAGCCGCAACCTCGCCGGGCTGGCGGCGCTCGCCCCCGTGCTGGCGGGCGCGCTGGCCGAGCTGCCGGGCGACGTGGTGCAGATCGACCTGCCCGAAACGGAGGAGGTCGGCGCAGATGGCGGCGTGCGCATGGTGGCGAACGGCCGGGCGCTCCGCCTGCGCGTGCGGCCCGATGCGCCGGTGCAGGTGGCGCTGACCGGCCATTACGACACGGTTTATCCCGCAACCTCGCCGTTCCGAACCGTCGCGTCGCGCGAGGACGGCGCGCTCAACGGGCCCGGCATTGCCGACATGAAGGGCGGCATCGCCGTGCTGCTGGCGGCGCTTGCCGCGTTTGAGCGGCATCCGGCGGCGGCGGACGTCGGCTACACGGTGCTGCTCTCCCCTGATGAGGAGACGGGCAGCCTCGCCTCGGCCGCCCTGCTGGCCGGCCTTGGCGCCCAGGCGCATGTCGGCCTGACCTACGAGCCGGCGCTGGCGGATGGCGCCCTCGCCTCCGCGCGCAAGGGCTCGGGCAACTTCCACCTGCGCGTGACCGGCCGGGCGGCGCATGCCGGCCGCGACTTCGCGGCGGGCCGCAACGCGCTCGCCGCCGCCGCGCGCGTCGCCGTCGCGCTGCACGCGTTGAACGGCATGCGCGAGGGTGTGACGGTGAACGTCGCGCGGATCGATGGCGGCGGACCGCTCAACATGGTGCCCGACGCCGCCGTGCTGCGCTTCAATGTGCGCCTGCCCGACGCTGCCGCCGAGCGCTGGCTGGCCGGTGCGCTGGACGAGGCCTTGGCGGAGGGGCGCGGCGAGGGCCTGGCGCTCACGCTACATGGCGGGGTGACGCGGCCGGCCAAGCCGTTCGGACCGACGCAGGCCGCCTTGTTCGCGCAGGCGCGGGATGCAGGCCGCGACCTCGGCCTTTCGCTCCATTGGGGGCCTTCGGGTGGCGTGTGCGAGGGCAACAACCTCCACGCCGCGGGCCTGCCCGGCATCGACACGCTGGGCGTGCGCGGCGGCGACATCCACTCGACCCGCGAATGGGCCGCTCCCGACAGCTTCGCCGAGCGCGCCCGTCTGTCGGCTTTGCTGCTCGCGCGCGTGGCGGACGGCACGCTCGATGCGCCGGGGCTGAAGCGCCGGCTGGCGGCCGAGCGGGCGGAGGCCGCCGCGCCCGCCACCTGAACTGTTCGCCTAGTTCGGGATCGAGCCCTGCGGCGCAGTGCCCGCCGGATTGGTCGCCGCCCCCTGCGGCGGGTTGGCGCCAGCCGCCGCGTCCGCCTGCGGGTTGGACGTGGGCGGGGCCGCCAGGATGTCGCGCGTTGCCGCGCCCTTGTTGACGACGTCGCTGCCCGTCGTGCCCACGTCCGACCGCACGCCCGCGGGCGCAGCCGGCCCCGCCTGCTGCAACAGGATCTGTTCGCCCTGGCTCGGCCGCTGCTGCCCGCCGAACAGCGCGTTCAGCGCCTGTTGCGAGCTGTCCGCCTCCTGCGGGCGCGGCGCGCCGGGACGCGGCGGCACCAGGTTGAAGTCGGGCGGGATCACCAGCGGCTGCTGGCGCTGCACCGCGAACTCGTCCGGACCGGAGCGGCCGGCGAACACGCCGCCGCCGCCGCGACCGCCACAGGCCGACAGCAGCACCGCGGCGGACAGCAGGAGGAGGACGGGCAGCTTAGGCATGGGAATCTCCCTGGGGGGCCGCCGATGGCCGCACGATGAACGCGCGCAGCAGCAGGGCGGCGACGCCCAGCGTGATAGCCGCATCCGCGACGTTGAACACGAGAAAAGGGTGCCAGTCCCCGACATGCAGGTCGAGGAAGTCGAACACATAGCCCAACCGCACCCGATCCAGGATATTGCCCAGTGCGCCGCCCAGCACGCAGCCGAGCGCGATGCCGTCCCCCCGCGCGCGCTCCCGCCAGATCCACGCGGCGACTCCCGTCGCGATGGCTCCGGTCATGGCGACCAGGCCCCAGCGCGCGGCGTTGCTGTCGGCCACGAGGAAGCCCAGCGACACGCCGAAATTCTGCACGTAGCGCAGGTCGAAGATCGGCAGCACGGGGATCCACAGCCGCTCGACGAGGCCGAGCGGGCCGGCCGCGAGGAACTTGCTCAGCTGGTCCACGGCGAAGACGACCAGCGCCACCAGGTAGCCGGTGCGGGCAGTGCGGGTCATGGGAGCGCACCTTCTCCGCGGGGAACCTCATGCCCCTTCACCCTGAGCGAAGTCGAAGCGCCTGTTTCGACTTCGCTCGGCACGAACGGTGGAATGCGGGATGGCATCAGGATGTCACCTCCGCGCAGCGGTCGCACAGCGCGCCCTCCTCCGTCACCTCGGGCAGATGGCGCCAGCAGCGGCCGCATTTCGCGTCGGTCGTGCGGTGGACGATGGCGAC
>Ga0325400_1003208_pt1 | contig 14688 bp, 13 predicted proteins | sample PopdelMetagenome_2_FD_205662 | JGI IMG/M metagenome (GOLD analysis project Ga0325400, IMG submission 205662) | Populus deltoides microbial communities from Bellville, Georgia, United States - Xylem-PdKOR-R1 | ecosystem: Host-associated > Plants > Phyllosphere > Stem > Wood/Secondary xylem... | reverse complement strand
TCTCTCTCTGTTTTTTGTTTTCTTAACAGAACTCAAACCACATTTTGTTACTCTTTCAACCTCCCTCGTAACTTACGCTCTTTTTTCCTTAAAACGAAATTTGTTTTCTTGTTTCCACCTGTAAATCTCGCCTTCTCTTAAAACCTCTAGCCTTAAATTTCTGTCCAGATTAAGTTTTCTTTTTTGGGTCTTTAGCTTCGAAGTGGACAAGGTGGCGTTTGTTGGAGACAAAGATTTCGAGTTTCTGGTTACCAATTGTAAGTATACTTGTTCTATTATTATTATTATTATTATTATTGAATTGTTGTCTTGTCTAAACATCAATTTTGAGTTTTTGAGACAAGAAGCTGTTTTTATTTTGAATTTGAGATTTTTGTCTTCTTTATTGTTTCTAGAAATTTGTAGTTTTGATCCAGATTAGGGTTTGTAAGCTGTCAAGCTGTCCTTAATAAATCCCAATTTTTCAGCTTTTGGTAACAATTATCGACTTGTTGTTGAATTATAGTTTTCTTTTCTTCGTTTTTTTTGTTCCTCTTTAATATTTGTTTTAATCACAAAACCACCCCAAGTTAGAAACTTTCTGTATATATAATAATTTATTGCAAAGATGGTGTCAAGTTGAGTTTCTTCCCTTTTCTTTTGCATTTCGGGCCTCATAATCACCGGTCATTAGTTGTTAATTTAAGTTTGCGGGTCCCATGTTGATCTTAAGCAGATGATCTAAGCTGTTTTGTTTTGTTTTTTTGAAAGTGTTGTGTACTGAATTACAAGTTTCTGAGCTTTTGGTGACAATTTTAGAGTTTGTTGTTGAATCAGTTCTTTCTATTTTTTTATTCAATTTTTGACTCAATAGAGAAAAAACAAAACAGAAAAGAAAAACCTAATTTGTGTCATCTTCTTTTACCTTCTGGGCCTCATAAACGCAAGCATCGATCCCAAGTTGTTAGGAGAAATCCTGACTGTAATCTAATTTTGGAGGTCCCACTTTGAGCGTTCTTCTTAAAGATTATGAGTTACTGGTGTGTCATTTTTTCAGGGTTTTGACATTGGAAGAAAAATTGGCGATAAAAATGATGTTATCAGCATCACCAGCTGCGGTGACAAGGAGCTCTCTGGAGGAGATGCTAGATTCGCTGCGGCGACGAGATGAGGCTTTGGAGAATTCAAAGGACCTGCCACCTGCTTTGCCAGCACGGCCTGCTTCTAGGGCACGGCTTCCATCGGCACGCCAGTCACTGCCTACAGACTTTAAAGTTGGTTCCAATGGACAAGTGGAGAGAGAAGTGGAGACAAGAGTTACTAAAGTGAAGGAGTATAATAAAAGAAAGGAGAAGGAGTTAGGGTACAAATCAGGGAGTTTCGGAAGCAAGAAAATGAGGAAAGATCAAAATTGTGTGGATTCTAATCCGTATGTAGAAGAGAATAATGAGAAAGGGAAGGGACCAGTCACGGGTTCAGTGCCAAAGGGGAAAGAGCCAGAGTGGGATGATAACATTGGTTATTTTATCAAGAAGGTAACTGATGAACAAAATTAATTAATGTGTTTGGTTTTTATTCTTATTTTGATGGATTAACTTGGTTATTGGTGTGTAATATTATTATTAGTTTGCAATTTCGTGTTGCAAGAAGAGGAATGCTTGGGTGTTTATTGTTATGCATGTTTTGTTAGTTAAGGTTTTTGTTATAATTACACGGCAGAAATAGTAATTTTAAGAGTTAAAGAAAGTTTCTAATCATGGAGAATTCAATGGTGTCATGTGTAGCAGCAGGGGTACTTAAGCTCGAAGAGAACATTAGTTCCTATTCTATATTGCTGTACTTACTGGAAGACTAACTTTGAAGAAAGAGCAGAGTTGTTATTGTTAATGGTTTATGGTGGGTGGGGCAGAGTCCGAAAGAAGATACAAGTTAACTTTGTTGTGTTGTTGAGATGAGTTAGTAGGTATTACGTAGTGTGTACTTGGATGCCACCTTTTATCATAAATGGGTGTCTAGGATTGTGGTGCAGGGTGCTTTTCAAAATAGCTTTTTGCTTGAAAATGCATTCTTTCAATTTTGTTTTTTATTTTTGACATTATCACATCAAAATCATCAGAAATCACTAAAAAACATCAATTTAATGCATTTTTAAGCCCAAAGCACCTAAAAGCAGTAGCAAAAGCTGTGCCAAACACCCTCTAGTAAGTAATTTAAATTAGAAGATCCACTGTAGCTGAAGTGTTTAGAGAGGCTAGATACTAAGGATTTGTTATTTTATTGTCAATTATTACTGTAGCTTCCCAGAAGGCACCAGATTTGTTTTGAGAAGAGCATACTTTTGTGTGAAAATTCTCTCTGCTTTTTCTTTAAATTTGTGAGAATTGAAACATTAATTTACACATTTTTTTTTTCAGAGGCTACGAGTCTGGTGTCGGCTCCCAAATGGGCAATGGGGGATAGGAAAGATACAGTCAACTTCAGGGGATGAAGCAACTGTTTCACTTTCATCAGGAACTGTAAGTTAATAAGCTCCTTTTATCCCTGATTCTATTTAAACATGTGCTGGTTACTTCCTTGGTGGATTATATATGCAATAATGCTTGTCATTTTGCTAGGTTATCAAAGTGTCTACAGAAGAGCTCATACCTGCAAATCCTGATGTCCTTGAGGGTGTAGATGATCTCATACAGCTTAGTTATTTAAATGAACCTTCTGTGCTTCATAATATTAAGCACAGATATGCTCAGGATCTGATTTATGTGAGTAGAATATAATTCTAATGGTCATGCAATTGCCTTGCAAGCCAAATTTATGTTTCCTTTTTGCTTGTCTTTGACTGGCTCTTGTGTTTCCTTCCACAGAGTAAAGCAGGGCCAGTTTTGATTGCTGTCAATCCTTTTAAAGACATTCCAATTTATGGAAATGAAACCCTCACTTCTTACAAGCAGAATGCTAAGGACAGCCCTCATGTTTATGCTATAGCAGATGCTGCTTATAATGAGATGATGAGAGGTGGATGAATCGTTTTTTTTTCCTTTCACCATTTGAGTTTGAAGTTGGTATTGTTTCTGAGAGTTCTTATTTCTTCATTCTTTTTTTTTCCTGTATGCGGTTTTGCAGATGAAAAGAACCAATCCATAATCATAAGGTTTGTTGCCTTTTTCTTTCATTAATGTAGTCTAATTTGGAGCTTTTCCATGATATTTTCCCTTGTTGTCTTGTGGTATTTTCTTTTATGCAGCTTTAATTACCTCTTTCATGTTTCATGAGCAATTGAGATATTTCGGCTTCTCTGTACTTTTATTATTTATCCTACAGTGGTGAAAGTGGAGCTGGGAAAACTGAGACAGCAAAGTATGCTATGCAGTACTTGGCTGCTCTTGGTTGTGGCAATGATGGTATGGAGTCTGAAATCCTTCAGACCAATTGTATACTTGAAGCATTTGGGAATGCAAAAACATCCAGGAATGACAACTCTAGTAGATTTGTAAGCTGTCACCAATTCTTTTTCTTCTTTTTGGGTTAGATTCCTAAATCTGTTGTTCTTGCAATTTGGTTTATAGGTAATTCTCAATTGGTGCAGGGAAAGTTGATTGAAATTCATTTTACCGCATCAGGAAAGATTTGTGGTGCTAAAATCCAAACTTGTAAGTATGTTGAAGTTGAATAGATTGTCATTATTAGTCTGCCATTTGATATCTGGTTACTGATTAACTTGAACCATGTATATTCAAAAACCATTCGCCGATGATAATTGTTGATAGTCCTACTTGAAAAGGTAAGTTAACCCCTGCTTCTGAAGTTTTAGCTTGGAATGTCAATCAGCATCACCATCCATTTCTGAAATTACATTTTCTGATTTGACCAGTCAAGAGTAGTTCAGCTTGCCAATGGTGAAAGATCATACCATATCTTCTATCAACTTTGTGCTGGTGCTCCATCGACTCTTAGAGGTACTGTTTTTGCATGGGATGCATGTATTTTCCATTCTTTCACAGAACAGAAAGGGCTGAACTAGTAGCATTGACATAGTGCTGCTTAGGCTAATAGTTTCTCACGAGTCTATAACTTCTAGAATTTCAACTGAATGTTAGTTGCACTGGGAAATGAAGGTTCGCTCAGTCTTGGAAAAATCAAAGCCTTTTTTCTTTCTCCCCAAAAATATTGCAAACCCCCCCATCCTTTCCCTTAAAAAAGAAGAATTGTGAGTCCTTGTTTTTCCATGTTTATGTCGAAACTTGTATACAATTTTGCTTTGTTTTTCATCTGGACAACATTCGCTCCTACCAAGTTCAAGTTTTTTTTTTCCTGACCCTATTAGCATCCAAAAAAACATCTGGTGTCAATCCACTTTGTTGCGCAGTTTCTTGATACTAACTATTACCAAAGTGCTTTTCCTCTCTTAGATTGTTATTGCTTTCATTTTCATTGGTGGTTGAAGCCTGTAAATCCTTGTTGTGCCCTCAGATTATAATAATTTGTTATTTTTTTTTTCAAATGATATTCATGCTTGATCAAGTATTCAAGTATTATGTTGTCTTTCTCAAAATATAATGCATTTGTGATTTTTCATAATTGGAAACAGTTCTTCATGTTCTGCCAAATGAACACCTTTTCCTGTTAAAAAAGAAAATGAAATCTGCGAAATTGGAAAGATGTTTTTTGTAACCAAATGGAAGATCATCCAATTGCTTGAACCTTCTCTATATGCTAATTTTGTTGGTGATTAATAATTGTAGAAGACATAACACACTGAAATTTGTTAATGGTCTATCATAAATCCATATAGCTGACTGAGATTAGTTTGGGAAGGCTTTATTGTAGTTATCAGTCAGAAACTCTCATGCTACTTCTATGTTCTCTACTTCTATGTTCCAGCTCTTTTTCTTGAAAAGGTAAACATATATCATGTGTTCTCTACTTCTATGTTCCACTATGCAATTGATATAAGTCGGGGTAATTTCTTGTTTCTTCTGCAGATAGACTTAACCTTAAAATGGCTAGTGAGTACAAGTATCTTAACCAGAGTGAGTGCTTGGTAATCGACGGTGTTGATGATGGCATGAAGTTTCATAAGCTTGTGGTAATTCAAATGATTGTCTGTTTATGGGTTGAAGGCCCACTGTCACTTCATTTTATTTCATGGTCATAAGCATCCATCTTTCCCTATTTGTGTGTTATTTTCCTTGTCTCCCCAGGAAGCCCTGGACATTGTTCAAATTCACAAAGAAGATCAAGAGCAGGCATTTGCAATGCTTGCTGCAGTATTATGGCTTGGAAACATTTCATTTCAAGTAATTGACAATGAAAATCATGTGGAGGCATTGGCCGATGAAGGTAAGAGTGATATCAATTTGAGTAAATCGAATTGCCAGCTTTCAGTACTTGACAATAGCTGACAACATCTTATTTTCTCTTATTCCACCATAAATGGAATTGGGAAATCACATACTGATTGTTTTTGGCTTGATTAGCTTGTCTCAAGTCATCATAAAAAAGGTGCAAGTGCCTAGTTGAATCTGTTCATTGTTTTAAGAGTTGGTGTCTTCCTAACACGAAAGGAAGAATATTTTCTTGGAAAGAGATGGGGTTTAATGAGTTTGGTCCTGGATTTCCTATGGCAATTTGGATGAGCATAATCATTTGTGCAATTTCATCTCAAGTATCATGCTGAAATAGTATTTGCATGATCAACAACACGTGGAATGTGTTTGAATGTCTGTTGATATAAACATTCAGTTGAATGAGTGGAATGGATCTATCCAATGATTTTGATTAATAATGGATCTTCAAACATGAACATTGCATGAGGCAATGCTAAATTCATGACTTGCTATCACTGGTATATCATGGTGATTTTTCTGAAATAAGATTGATTCCATTTGTTTTCCTTTTGGCAGCTGTAAACAGTGCTGCCAGGCTATTAAATTGCAGTGCCCAGGATCTGATGTTGGCTCTATCAAGCCGTAAAATCCAAGCTGGAAAGGATAGCATTGCTAAAAAATTGACAATGCAGCAGGCATGTTTAGTTCTTCATTTGAAAACAAATTTACCCACACATTACCCCAAAAGCACTGTATATTCACCGGTGATACATGGTTTTTTAAGGGTTCCTTATCGTATTCTTTTCAGGCTATTGATAGAAGAGATGCATTGTCAAAGTTTATCTATGCAGACCTGTTTGAGTGGCTTGTGGTACAAATAAACAAGTCATTTGAAGTGGGTGAACTGATGATTACTGGGAGATCCATAAGTATCCTTGATATTTATGGATTTGAGTCATTTAAGGTTTATAAATCTTATCTATCTGTTTGGTGAGACTTTTAGTGCTCTACACTTGTGTCCCTGATGATCACCTCGTTACATTTTCAGAATAATAGCTTTGAGCAATTTTGCATAAATTATGCAAATGAGAGGCTGCAGCAACATTTCAACCGGCATCTATTTAAACTTGAGCAGCAGGTAAGCATATCATATTGAAGCAACATCAACACTTAAGTGGCCTTCGTGGTTGCAATGGTGCAAAATGCTATCCATATGCTATCATTTCATATGCAAACTTATTTTCTGTGTTTTTTCACTGTGAAATAATGTTTACATGTCATCTCTAATTAATAAAAATGAAATGAATATGCTTTTGCTGTCTAGACACTATCAAAATTGTGCAAGAGGGATTTTTAAAAGCGAATCAAGAAGTATACATCACCAAAATTGCTGGCCTCTCTGTTTCCATTAAGTTATGCTGCCTGGTCATAGGCATGAAACAAATGTGACATCTATGTAGATTGTTGCAACTCCAATATTGAAGCATATAAGTAATCAGTTAAATTTCTGTGCTAACTTGTAAGTTGCATTTTAAAATGTGTAGAAAGTCATATTTTAGGTCTGCATTGCTCTGATCACACCAACTAATTATCGCAAACCATTTTTCTCTATTTTAAAACTTGGATTCTTTTATTTCCTCAGCTATAAAGTCACATTGACTTTTTGGGTGTATTTTCTCTCCCCCCTTCCTGCTTAAGAATTTTGGTTGATGGAATCTGATTGTTTTAACTGTCAAACTCACCATTTTATTTATTAATTGCAGGAGTATGAAGAGGATGGGATTGATTGGACTAAAGTTGATTTTGAGGATAACCAAGAGTGCTTAAATCTCTTTGAGAAGGTATTTTAACAGCTTCTCTTGTCTATGTCCTGCACATGCATATTTAGAGTTCTCCTAGGCATGTGATATCAAAATGCTTGCCTTATACTTAAGGTGGTCACTCCTTGATTGTTTTGATTTCTGCAGAAACCTTTGGGGCTATTGTCGTTATTGGATGAGGAATCAAATTTCCCCAATGCCACTGATTTAACCTTTGCCAATAAGCTCAAGCAATATTTGAATGGTAATCCTTGCTTTAAAGGTGAAAGAGGCAGGGCTTTTGGTGTTTGTCATTATGCTGGAGAGGTGAGTTATAGTTTACTTTTGAGGAGCTATGATTTTTTGCTCTGTTGAATTTTTAAGTCAGATTGGCAGCTTTAGTTCAATCAGGGTTTTTGCTTGTTCCGTTGTATTAGATTTGAAATGAATACATGTAAAGCAGTTCATAATTTGCTTAAGAAAAATCTTACATGACGACAACAACAACTGACCGCAGAAAAAGTTAATAAAAGTTACAAAAAAAGCCTGTAAATAGGGATCTGATATTTACGAAGACTTCAACCCTTGTACTGTTAATGATTTTGCAGCTATTTCTTTATGTCCATTGGTGGTCGTTCTGCATCATCCATCTTTCCACCCTTTTCTCACTCATGATTTTCATGTTTTAAATTTAATTATCAACAATTCTGGAAAAAAAGAAAGTTCCATATAATGCGGGATAGCTGAAGATGCAAAGTGGTGCTGTATATCTTCCTGCTTATATTTCTTCCTTCTAGGATTTTCTTGTTATTAAGTAGTTAATTAGATAATAGGAAATAATTATATTGCAGCATCTAATCATGGCCAAGCACCTGTTGCAAATTTGATCCACTTGTAGATAAAGCTATAATGATGAAACTCTGTAGAGCTTTTATAGCTTCAATTTTTCTCAGTAGTTGGAATTGATGCCAAAAATTAAAAAGGAAACTCTTAATGTCGGAACTCATTTGTTCTAAATCCAAATTTTAATATTTATTTGCATCTTAGCAATGAGACAAGTAATTTCTCATAATTGAAAATGCTCTAAGATATTTATTTTGATAGAGGGTACTTTTTCTTGTATTTGGCATATTTTACTCTTTTGTTTGAGTAGCATCTCCAGCTGTCAGCTAAAATTACATTTGACTCTGATCCATCGAAACTTTTATTCTTTCTGAACCTTTAAGTTGATAATAGGTTAAAGAATAAACTAATATTTGGAGTTTTGTCAGGTTGTGTATGATACAAATGGCTTTCTGGAAAAGAACCGAGATCCAATGCACTCTGATTTCATCCAATTGCTATCATCATGTGGTTGTCAATTACTGAAATTAGCAAGTCCATCCAGCCAATTTGGTGGGTCGGAACCCTCGATGCAAAGTGTTGGCACAAAGTTCAAGGTAGATAAGCTTCTACTTTTCTGCATAACAATTATATTTTTCTGGCATTTTGAACACTTTTACTGGTTGATTTTTGGTGCTTTAGAATTGATCGCTGCATACTAAAAATTGTATCTTGTGCTTGAGCAAAATAATAATTCTTCTGGCAACAGCATCAACCTTTTTTTTTATCTGCATTCTGGCATAATTTGTATTTTGCAAAATGTTGAGTGGTTGTTCCTGCCTGCAGAGTCAACTCTTCAAACTAATGCACCAGTTGGAGAAAACTACACCTCACTTCATTCGCTGCATAAAACCAAATGCTAAGCAGCTTCCTGGCCAGTATGAAGATGATCTTGTCTCAAAGCAACTCCGATGTTGTGGAGTTTTGGAGGTTGTGAGGATCTCAAGATCTGGATATCCTACTCGAATGACTCATCAAGAATTTGCAGGAAGGTAAATAAGATACTATCTGTTAGTTCTCCAATAATTCCTTATTTTAAAGCTGATCATTCCTATCATAACCCTGCACGTGATTTAGGTATGGTTTCCTGCTCCCGGAGACAAATGTATCTCAGGACCCATTAAGCTTGTCAGTTGCTGTTCTCAAAAATTTTAATGTCCTCCCTGAAATGTATCAAGTTGGTTACACCAAAGTGTATCTTCGGATGGGCCAGGTATGTACTCATGTTATTTTCACAGTTCATAAATGTTTTGTTATTTCCTCTAATATGGTGTTTATGGATTATATCTGCGTTGCTTTTAATGGCCAGAAGTTGTAATTCAGCCTTTTAGCATTGACTTGATGACAGGGTGTATTTTGCTAAACCTCCAGAGCTGTATTTAATCATTGGATTGTCTTTATATTAAATTACCCTGGCACAGTCTAGAAAATAAAGTCTTAACAGAAAGTGTTTTATACATAATAGATGAAAAAAAATAATGATAAATAAAAAAACTAACAATAGTGTAAGATGACCAAGTAAAAGTTTTGAGTGCATGGCTCTTGCCAGTGTTGTCAGTGGAATAAAGGAGCTTAAGATCTGATCAAAGCTTGTCAAGCTTAGTAACAGATCCAAGCTTGAGCTGCCATTAGAAAATGTATTTCTCAAGCTTTTTAGAATTAAACCTCATGGAGCTTGAATGGAACAAACCTCTACTTGTCTTGGCTTGGTTTGTTTCTGGTGCAATAGATCCAAGCTCTGCAACAGTTCCAAGCTTGAGCTGCCATTAGAAAATTTATTTCTCAAGCTTTTTAGAATTAAACCACATAGAGCTTGAATGGAACAAACCTCTACTTGTCTTGGCTTGGTTTGTTTCTGCCCTGGTGCAATAGATCAAGCTATATATGGCTGCTGTCATCATACTGGTTAGCTTTGATTTCTGCGAACATTTGCTTATCCTTGTGGCCTTGATTGGCTGTTTCTTTAAGTATCAATTGCTTATGTGCACTCCAGTGTATTAGATTAGCGTTTTGATCAGAAAAAGGAAGAGACGAGTTAGAAAAATTTAAAGTTGCTGGAACAATATTGGGTTGCTGGCTCCTCTCTGTTCTTGCTTGTAATATTTCCATGTTTCATTACGTGGAGGTACAATCTATTCTTCCGTGTACAATAATATCATCATGTACCCAATTTAAGAGCAAAACATAGCTGAGTTCACACATTAGTTTGATGCTACTTTCAGGAATTTGTTTGAATAAATCTCTTTGCTTGTAGCAAGATTTTCATGTTTAACTAGTTCCCTGACTCTTATTGTTGGCTCACAGATTGGAACATTAGAAGAGCAGAGAAAACAGTTTCTGCGAGGTATTGTTGGGGTTCAAAAATACTTCCGTGGTGGCCAGGCCCGTCACAATTTCCATGAACTCAAACAAGGAGTGATGATATTACAATCATGTAATGCATTATTCTTCAAAAACAAATTTCAATGTCTCATTTGAGATTTTTATCATTTGCTTTGTAGTCTTGGTAATTTCATATTTTGGCTCACATTTTCTTTGCACCATACAAATACAAATACAAATCGTATTTTCTGTTTTTAGGTGTCCTTTGTCCTTGGTGCTCTGTATGTTTTTGCTATATGGCACCAAAATCAGTTGTCAGGCAGCTTTAGCATAGTCTGTTCCTTTGGGATGGATGCTGAGGAGCTTGTTATTGATTATTTAATTATTTTCTGCTCAGCATTTGATTCAAGTTACTATTGAGATGCAGTTGTCCGTGGTGAAAACATAAGAAGGAAATTCAATCACATTAAAAAGAAGTGCACAGCTAGTGCTCCCATAGCAATGGACGAGCAGCTAGTGGCAGCTGTATATTTACAATCTGGTAAATGCTGTTATTTATTGCTGATTTTTACTTTTTGTCTGTTAGATACAATATTCTCATTACTTGTCCCTGCAGTAATCCGGGGGTGGTTGGCTCGAAAGCACTTCAACAATATGCATAAAATGAAGTGGTTAATCCATGAGAATTCAAATTCTAAAAGAAAGCCAGGCAAGAAGATTTCAGAAGTGAAGGTACGCTCATTGGTGTAATTATTTCGTTTCAACAACCTGATTTTATTTTCTTTCTTGTCCCTTTGTTGAAATTGGTTGTTGGTCACTGTCTTTCCCAAATATAATGTACAGAAGTTTGCACGTATTTGGTTTCTCTGGCTTCTGGCAAGATTTCTTTCAATTAGTTGTATTTCCTTTGTTATTTGTCTTATGAAACTCCTCATGGGAGGAAGGGCCACAAGGCTGAAATTTGTATCACTATTATGCATTTGTACAGATTTTTTCTGCACACACCCACCCACAGTTTTAAGCTGTATGGATGCCAGGTTCATTTGTTGAATGTCCAAATACATTTTTCTTTCTGGCTGTATAGTGTTTGTCTTTCATTGGTTTGAATTGATTTCTAGGTATTTGACCTTTTCCATATCATGTATTCAGTCAACCTACTGTATTTTCTTCTGAAATCTTGATATTCAATAAAACAATGTGCACAATAAATAATTGCATTTACTGTCGTTGGTCTGCCTGCTATAATGCATTATATTCAACCTATGATAGATGGCATTTGTTGATGAACTGCAACCTTTCAGGGCAGTGTTAATCCTTGGCCTTGTCTGTTTGAACGCTATACTTTGGGTATAACATTGGTGCAATTATGTTGTTCCATTCTACTGTGATGAGATTTCATGTATGCTCTGACATGTGCAATATTTAGAGAGGCCTTTTCCTTGTTTTTTCTGTGCATATCAAGCATCTTTGAAGAGCTAAGAAGTTGACTTCTCGTGCTTGATCAGGTCATACCACAAGAGCAGATTGACATTCAGACTTCAATTTTGGCAGAGCTCCAAAAAAGGGTTGTTAAAGCAGAAGCAACAATTGGGCAAAAGGAGGAGGAAAATGCTGCACTGCAAGAGCAATTACAACAGTATGAGAAAAGGTGGTCAGATTATGAGGCAAAAATGAAAGCAATGGAAGAGATGTGGCAGATGCAGATGTTATCATTGCAAGTGAGTTTGCTTGTTAATATTAATTCATTACTAAGTGCATACATCATATGTTTTATTTTGTGGTTAGTATAACAGGAACTTAAAACAGATTTAAGAACTGTGGAGAAATTAATTTCAAGCAATTGCTTCTATATTGAACTGTCATTATATTTCACTAGATACATAGACTGTAGGATTAGATTGTCAATTGGAATTGGTTTGAGCATTCCCATGTACATATTAGGTATATTGGCTGCCCATGATGATCCACTAAATAAGCATAGGGACTTCCAATGCTCTTTAGCTGGTCTAGGTCCCGCTATAGAGTCATAAGAAAGTGGAGGAATCGTAAATTGTATGGTCATGCTCTTTAACTGAGTAGTATCTTCAATTTTCTAATGTTATTTGATGGACTTATTTTCAAAACCCAGGAGAAGTTGAGAAGGCAACTTTAATAAATATCCTCTGATGAATGATACAATGGCTGTAATGGTAGATTTTGTTGGTATTGTGCTGGTTCAGGTCCATGTCTTCTGAGGAGATCAAAACCTTTCTGCTACTTCCTTTATTACTGATCTCTGCACCATGATCCATCTCAAAGCCGAGAATTAAGAGATTAATTTTTGTATATCGATGCATGATAATCCATGTAAATTTTTATGGTTGCTCCTCTATCAATAGCTTCAAATGCAATATGTGGAAAGTAAAATTGCTGATCTCTTATTGATGCGTGTGCACACAAGCCTACACGCACAAAGATTGAAAACTGCAAAGTAACTCAGCATCCATTGCCTGACTAAGTATTCTTTAATTCTACTGCAGACAAGTCTTGCTGCTGCCAGAAAGAGTCTTGCTGCTGATAGCACTGCAGCCCAACCTGGAAAACTTGATTCTTCTACATCACCTCACGATTATGATTCTGAAGATAATGTTTCAATGGGATCACAAACTCCTGGTGGGAACACACCCAACATATTTGCTAATGCCTTCCCTGATGTAAGGGCAGGGAGGGAGAATAATGGCTCTGTAAATGTAGTCAACAATCTCGCAAAGGAATTTGAGCTGCAGAAACAAAATTTCAATGATGATGCCAAAGCATTAGTTGAGGTCAGGGCAGGACAATCAGCTTCCAACATGAATCCTGATGAAGAGCTTCGAAGATTGAAACTTAAGTTTGAGACTTGGAAGAAAGACTATAAGGTTAGATTACGGGAGACAAAGGCAAGGCTTCACAAACTTGGGCATGGAGAAGTTGATAGAAATCGCCGAAAATGGTGGAGAAGATAGGCAGGCATGAGAGGATCAAAATGATCCAGCTTATGATATGATCATATTTGGTGTGACATGGAGAAAGTTGAAGAGTACTCAAAGCAGCAATCAAGGAGCGACAATGCTTATAGGAAGCTGCTTCCTTTCCGATTCTGGATGTGTTGCTTTTATTCTTGTTATGGCAACTGCAATTGGTATGTATATTTCATGAGGGTAGTGTAGTTGGAGAAATTGTACGCGTCTACCAATTTTTGTTGCTTGGTGGAAGGATTGACGACCATGTGAATAGCCAGATAGGTTTGTTCCTGTCCGAGTTTTTTATTTTTTATTTTTTAGTGGAAGTCAGTTGTATATTTTGTTAGCTTAGATGCAAGGACGAACTTGGTAGTCCCAATTGTGAAATTTCTATATTGCTTGTTATGTTGTTCTATCATAACAAGTATATTGTAAGTAATTTGTTCCCCCTCTGAAGCATTGGCATTGTTCTGTTCTACTTTGCTGTCATTGTTTTGTTCATGCAAATACGAAGTTCATATTTGGAAGAAACATTGCTTGAAAGTTGAATCAATCAATTAGAAATGCTGTTTCTCATGGTGTTTTTTTCTTGAATATCCATCATGGTTTTTTTTGTCAGGTCGCCAAATATTTGATGCAGTGGCATAGTAGGCAGTAAGGTTTGTATAGCATTGATGCCATATTGCCATGCCTCCATGTTTGAGGTTCATCTTAATTAAGAAAACCTTCAGTCGTCACAATAATTTACACTGGATCACACAATAAAACAGGTTATACAATTTACTTTGGATCTCAACGATACGAAGTCTTCAATCTAGAAATACAGGAACCATGACAATTCAGGCGAGGTCTTTCCATTCTAATCCAAGAAATTAAATGTTAATTTATGACCCAGGCACAAACTTGGTGGCGTAGACCCAAGCGTTGTTAGCAACAGGGTTGTCTAGGTGGTCCAAGAGATTCTCCAGGGGACCTTTTCCAGTAACAATAGCCTGAACAAAGAATCCAAACATGGAGAACATGGCTAGCCGTCCATTCTTGATTTCCTTCACCTTGAGCTCGGCGAATGTAGCTGGATCATCGGCCAGGCCGAGAGGGTCGAAGTATTGGCCACCAGGGTAAAGGTCATTACCCTCTCCTACTCCGGGGAGACCATTGATGCGGAATCCCTCAACAAGGCCCATGAGGACAACTTGGAATCCAAGGACAGCAAGGATGCTTTGGGCATGGACGAGGTTGGGGTTGCCCAAGTAGTCCAAGCCACCTTCTGAGAAGATTTGAGCTCCAGCTTTGAACCACACTGGTTCCTTGAAGTCTACTTTAACCCATTTCTCAAGGACCTCTGGGGTGATGCAGCCTAGTGCTCCAAGCATAGCCCATCTGCCATGGATCACCTAAGAA
>Ga0325400_1003206_pt1 | contig 14692 bp, 9 predicted proteins | sample PopdelMetagenome_2_FD_205662 | JGI IMG/M metagenome (GOLD analysis project Ga0325400, IMG submission 205662) | Populus deltoides microbial communities from Bellville, Georgia, United States - Xylem-PdKOR-R1 | ecosystem: Host-associated > Plants > Phyllosphere > Stem > Wood/Secondary xylem... | reverse complement strand
ATTGCCATTTAATTGCTCTATTAATTGGATATGGTACTATTATAGAAAAAACAATTATATAGCAAAACATGCTACCTTAGGGTCACATTGTTAATATTGTATACAATCCTAATTGTATATAAAAAAAGGATGACTAATACAATTGTTTAAGCCTTCTAAACACTTATTCTATCTCAATCTAGTACCAGAGATCTATACAAACCTATTCTTCGAGAGTCCTAATCAAAACACCAACACTGCACTTGATTCTACTGCTGGTAAATTTGCAATGTCATTTTGCTCAGTTGTTCTACCAACGGCTCTTTCTTTATCAATCATACCACAATTGCAAACCTCTACACCAACGTTTTATTCTTCTTCCATTATGATATCTAGTTTTGTGCTTCATCAACTGCCATTATCTACATTAGTGTTTTCTTTTCCTCAGTTTGTTGAACTCTTACTAACTACCCCTCTTGTTGCAGATTCTGCTCCTGACTCTCATCTTTATTTTGTGGTTCTCTTAGTCCACACAAAGCAGGTTATTCCCTTAAAACTATCTCATAACAATTACTTATATTGGAGGATGCAGATGAAACCTTATCTCCTAGGCTAGGGTATTTACTTTTTTGTTGATGGATCTCTACCATATTCTTCCTCTCATCTTCTACCATCATCCATGGCTATTCTTGTCCACAATCCAACATTTATGTCATGGAAACAATAAGATCATATGATTATAAGTGGTCTCTTTTCCTTTCTATCTATTAAACTCTTACACTTGGTTATTGACGGACACACCTTGTCCTCTATATGGCAGACTCTTAAGCAATATCTTGCCTCACCATCAAATTCTTATATTATACATCTTCATGGGTCTTTCCAAGACCTATTACAAGGTGAGACACGGTTAGTGTCTATTTATAAAAGGCTAAATCTCTCTTTGACGAGCTTGTTGCCGCTAGATAACCCATTACATTGGCAAACTTCAATCTCTATATTTTTAGGGGTTTTCATGGAGGATTCAAAGACTTGGTTACTAGCCTCTTCACGAAAACTGGGCTACCTATGTATACTGAGTTGCATAACCATTTACTTCTAAAGAATATCTTCAAAAAAGTTCTCTTGTGACCAACATTCCAGCCCCTCTACTATTTGCCCCGTCCAGCAGCTCTTCTTCCTTCCTTGCTCAATGTCAATCCCATCAGTTTCATGGTCAATCAATGGGTGGTTTTGACAACTCTCTTACCGTGGTTCTAGAGGTAGGTTTCAGCATGGATAGAGACACCACAACCACAACAATTACAACAATAATTCTCGTTAGAATGGACAGCATGGTAGTTGTTTTGCCTACAATAATAAGTGGTCTAATAATTGCCAAACCAATTGTCAGTTATGTTATGGTTTAGGACATTCTACTTCTTAGTGTCCATAATTGGTGAATTATTTTGTGCCAGCAAATGCTAACTTAGCAATCCATAATCATCATAGTATTACTCTAGTTACTTTGTTTCTTGACATATGTGTTAATCAATATGCCATGCTTGATCTTATGAATATGACTGATTCAGAACAGTATATGGAAACTAATCAACTGCATGTTGGTGATGGTAAATGACTTTGTATATCAAGTGTTGTTCACTCTATCATCTGCATATCAAAAGTGAATAACTATTCAAACTGAATAACCATTTACTTACTAAAGAATATCTTAAAAAAAGTTCTCTTGTGACCAACATTCTAGCCCCTCTACTACTTACTTCGTTCAACAGCTCTTCTTCCTTTCTTGCTCAATGTCAATCCCATCAGTTTCATGGCTAATCAATGGGTGGTTTTAGCAACTTTCTTACCGTGGTTCTAGAGGTAGGTTTCAGTGTGGATAGAGACACCACAACCACAACAATTACAATAATAATTCTCGTGGAAACAGTGACAATTGCAACAATAATTCTCGTCGGAATGGGCAGTATGGTAATTGTTTTGCCTACAATAATAAATGGTCTAATAATCGCCAAACTAATTGTCAGTTATGTTATGGTTTAGGACATTCTACTTCTTAGTGTCCACAATTGGTGAATTATTTTGTGCTAGCGAATGCTAACTTAGCATTCCATAATCATTATAGTATTACTCTAGTTGGTTTCTTGACATATGTGCTAATCAATATGTCATACTTGATCTTATGAATACGACTGATTCAGAACTGTATATGGACACTAATCAACTACATGTTGGTGATGGTAAATGACTTAGTATATCGAGCGTTGCTCACTCTATCATTTGCATATCAAAACATACCTTAACCTTATCAAATATTCTACATGTTCTCCATATTAAAAAGCCTTTATTATTTGTTTAGAAATTTTATCTTGAAAATAATGTCTTTTTTTAATTTCACTTGTTTGTATATTATGTTAAGGATCTACTAACCAAGAAAGTGCTTCTTTCAGGTCAGAGTAAGGACGGTCTTTATGTTATCTTTGAATCTCCTACAATGTCTTTACCTTAAACATTATTATCTATCAGTCTGTCTACCTCTGCTGATGTTTGCATCGTTGTCTTGGACATCTTAGTCCACATACTTAAGTTTGTTAATGTCAAATAAAAAGGTGTCTTATACTTTAAAAAATTCTTATTTTAATTGTCAGGCATGTTCTTTGGAAAAATCTTCCCTTTTTTAGGGCCTACATGTCACAAAACCTCTACTCCATTTGAATTGCTATTTAGTGATTTTTGGGGACCCCTTTATGTTTTCTTATGACGGTTTTAACTACTTTGTTATTTTTGTAGATCCTCATACAAAATACATATGGTTCTTTCCTCTTGTTGCTAAATCTGATGTCTTTAATATATTTCAATGATTTCAAGCTCATGTTGAACATCAGCTCTCCATAAAAATTAAATTGGTCCAAAGTAATTAGAGTGAAAGTATAAAAAGTTAAACACTTATTTTAAACAAATTGGCATTCATCATTGCTTAATTTATCCTGATATTTATAAACATAATGACACCATTGAGCGTTGTCATAGGCACAATGTTGAACCTGGTCTCACACTTCTTGGTCAATGTCATGCTCTATTAAAATACTAGGCTATGCTTTTGAAAATTCTATCCATTTAATTATTCGCATGCCCACTCCTATTTTGAATGAAAAATATCCATTTGAATGCTTGTTTTAGTTTGTTCTTAATTACAATTTTCTTTGTATTTTTGGTTGTTTATGTTTTTCTTTTTTTTTTCCCTACAATACTTATAAATTAGATTTTTGATCTACTCCTTGTGTCTTTTTTGGTTATAGCTCTTCGCACTTTGGTTATCGTTGTCTTAATCTGTCATCCAATCAGGTTTATATTGCTAGACATTTTAAATTTCATTAATACATTTTTCCCCATGCAAATTCTGAACAGATACAATCATCGACTCTATAATTTCCCATCATCTTTCTACCCTATTTGTATTCCCCAAAATATATTACCACATCCCTTGCTGTTTTATCACAACTGTCTTTATCATCTCCTCATGACCCTCATTTGGTATGTTATAGTCCTACTGCTATATCTCCACCTGTTATTTCTTCTGTTGATGAGAGTGCAGGTACTGTTTGATTTTTTTTTGTGCACATGACTCTCCTATTTCACTGGACACCTCATGGTTTGTGTCCTGGTCTGTGTCAAGATCAAACACCTCCCTACAATCCTTTGTTGTGTTGAGTTCCCCACAATCTCTACTTGTTTTAACATCCTTATCTCTGATATTCACTATTGGTATGTCATTGCCTGGACTAAACTTGGTGGATGATCTTTTAAAATTTTCTCTTCTACCAGCCTCGAACTTTGTTATCCCATGTTAACATCCCATGATTCTTCACCCATGACAGCATAAAATTGCTCATATTGTTGTCTCCTCTTCTTCTCGTTTGGCTTCTCCTTCCAATTATGAGCCTCTCACTTTTAAGAAAGTAAACTGGTATATTGTTTGGCATCATGCCATGCAAGAAAAACTTGATGCTCTTCATTCTAATGGTACGTGATCTCTAGTTCCCTCTCACCCTTTATAAATATTGTTGGTAGTTGTTGGGTTTACAAAATTAAACTGATGGTAGTGTTGAGCACTATAAAGCGTGTCTGATTACTAGAGGGTTCACTCAGTAGGAGGGTGTTGATTACTCAGAAACATTTAGTCTTATTATTAAACCAACTTTGGTTTGCTTGGTACTTACTATTGTTGTTTCTCGTAGTTGGAAGATAAATCAACTTAATGTCCATAATGCCTTCTTGAATGAGACACTTTAATAAGAGGTTTACATGGACCAACCTTCGTAGTTTACCAACTTATACTGGATACTTGAAGTTGTAACTTTTAAATGAATGACCTAGGTTCCTATAATGATATTCACATTTCATAACATATAGGATACAAGAAACTCGATGATACTTGAGATGACTAAATGGGTAAGGCTTTCCACCTGGAGTCCATTTTCTAATATGCCTTTGATATGGTGCTAAACTTCATTCATTATTTTCTATACTTCCGGATCTAGAGTTTACTTAAATCCAGGAAGCTCAAGTGCTTTAAAAATGACTTCTTTTAATGTTAGTCATGTTTAAAAGGTCATAACCTCTTTACATGGTACTTTACATGGTAACAAAAAACTTGATGTGAGCTATAATGCATCTTATTCAATATGCTAGGATTTTCCAAGAGTTCATTCATTAGAAAATAGGAAACATACCAAATAGTTTATTAATTCTTCATACACTCAACACTATTTCCTTTGAGTGTTAATCAATAAAATTTTAATGAATCAGCTACATATCAAAAGCTTTGATATATTGAGTTTTCTCTTTAACAAAATCATGGCATTTTATTTTTAAAGCTTATAATGGCTAGACTTTTTGTGATGTCATTATTGCTTAACCTTTACAGGAGTTTATTAACTTGATTGACAATAAGATGTTGAGGGTATTTTTTTATCTCGATTGTCTTGTCACTTATCTCATAAAATCTCATACACAATAGACTTGTCCGGTGGTATTATAGGGAGAAACCCTAGGGGAATAGTTCTGGCCATTATATGTGGATATGTTTGCTATCCTATTAGTTTTGAAAGGGTCCATTATAACTTTGGGAATCAAATCTTAAAAGCTTGCTCCAAGGCCTACGAAGCTAAAAAAATATAGACCGAGAAAATATATATCGGTTACTAATCACACTTCATTAACTCTCAACGAGAGTTTGGGGTATCATGAGTACTAGCATAGGGCGAAACCACATCGAGTTATCACTATTTCCATGTATGCTAACTAGATGAAGTTTGTGTAGGACAAAATGTCATGTAATAAGAGCATGAGTATAAACCATATCTAATTCAAAGAATGATGAATAAAATTAATAAAGATGAATGATGTACAAAATGCTTACAAAAAATTATATAGACAAAGATATATATAAGAACATAAATCACACAATAACAAATAATAAACACACATTAATTAGTTTAAGCAATCAAGTATAAAATATATACAAAGCATGTCAAGCATATTGTCACAAAATCAAATAATCAAAGCTTAACCTTAAATCCCCAATAGAGTCATCATTTTGTCATGAGGAATGTCTCGATAATTTGATTATAAGAAAGGGGTAGAAATAAATATAAAAAATGATATGACACTTAGTTTTATGATTTTTATAAACCCTAACTAGTCTTTTAAAGATTTTTAGGTAAGGGACTGGTTATGCTAAAGAGAAGATAACAATCACCTTAGAACATCCCACCTAAGATAAGCTATATTATTATTTGATTTTAACGATAAAAATATATATTATACATGCATGTTAATATTTTATCTAAAATGAATACTTATTTTTATTAGAGGTAAAAATTCCTAGGGCAGTGATTTGAGATGCAGGCAGGCTTGAAAATGAAGCGTAATCCTTGGTTTTTTATTATGAGGGCAAGATTCAAAATAATAATAAATGGAGACTCGGGTTTTGATTTATTTCTTTCCATTGCACAATTTATATTAATGCACAACAAATTAATTATTCCTCGAAACATATCCACCATAAAAAATCATAAATATTCCAACCAATTCAATTAATACAAGTATAAACAAAAAAAGAAAATCATGTGCTCTTCATGAATTTATTCAAAACAATATACGAATTAATACATGTTCACAATTCAAAGATTAATGAAAGAAATCACAAAATTATTCAATCAACAAATAAATAACATGTGGGGGTTAAAATTGATCTTTAAGAGTTGTTGGAGTCGGTTGGAACTGGACTAGGGAGCTAGAATGAAGAAAGAAAAGTATTGGAAAAAACAGTGTTGGCGTGTGTACTACACACACGGGACAATTAGTTTGGCTTTTGAGGTGTTTTTTCATGTGCCATTAGGACATGAAAGAGCATGGATGACTCCGTGATATAGACGACCTCTTCTTCTTGTTGTTGGTGTCGATGGGATCAGTCATCTCCATCGAAGATGGAAGATCGAAGGCTGGAAAGTTGGTGTTGGATTGTTGGATTTTCTAGGCAATTTGACAACTTATATCTTGTCTCCTTTTGCTATTTGCTTAGGTTTTTCTTTGCAAAACTCTTTCTTTTAATGTCTAGGTGTACTCTCTTCTCTCTATATTTCTTTCTATTGCTTGAGATCCTTGTAAGAAAACTAAACTAGAAAAATAATGTTAGGTAATTATATTATTTTTTTCCTGACTATGAAGTTCTAATTAATTAAATTTTATTTTTTTAATGTGTAGAATATCTTTCAATAATTTTGCAATTTTCTTAGAATATTCTTCAAAAAAAATTTTCTTTTTCTCTTTTGCATAATCTCTCATTATTGTTTTAGTCCCTAATCTTCTTAACCCCTTGTTCTTTCTTTCTTCTAATTTCACTCCCTTAAATCTTTTTCTTTCTTTCTTTTTTCTTTATCATCATAATTAAATTAAATACCAAAAATTAAATTTTATTGAAAATATAATTTTTGAAAACACAATGAGAAAAAGGAGGGTACATGATCCTGTTCTTAACAATACCCGAACCCTCAACACCTTATCCTAAGAATACAATTCTCATATGAAATCGGAGTAATACACGAGATCCAAGATTGTAATATATTTCAGGAGTGGATCTTGTTTGTTCTTATTAAATACACAATATAGACGTCTCAGTATATGGAAAAACAAAAAACAAAAAAGTGTTTCATAATCCAGTTACAATACAACAAAGCAAACAAGTTTTAGTTTTCTTCTTCCTTGGCTGGTGCTGAGTTAGACTGCCGGAGTTTCCTTTCCTCTGAAAGTAGTTTTGCAAACCTGCATGCATCACAAGTGTTTACTTACAATTTAGTGTGTGGTAGTCAAGCAATATATAATCAGAAATACTGATGCGGAAGGGTAATGCTAATTAATTGTAATTATATATTACCTTTGGAGTGCTTCTTCGTATGTACCACCATCCTCAAGCGGTTCATATGCACCAGTGTCCAAATTTATGCGCGAAACTGGACTCTTCAGCAGGTCCTCTCCGACTTTCACTAGATTTTCCAAGTTTTCTGTTGTTGCTATATCAACAGAAGATAGATCACCTTGCAGCTTGTCCTCCTGATTTTCAGAATAGCTAAATTAGTTTGATCAATATAAGTTTACAAAAAAAAAAAGGCATTGAGCTTGTGGAGAGTATATTCTTCATTGACCTAACAATCATCTCATCCGCGTATTTGTTCATAAAATACTGTGGCTTGGTCATACAAGAAAAGATGTTATGTACCAGCTGTCAAAGAACCCTTTTCTTAATACTATATTATGTTTTTGAGAAATAATGTTGATGTACAGACTCTTACATCAATCCGGAGGTAGTAATTTTCAGAATGAAAGGCTTGAAAAACCACGGAGTTGTGGTAATCAACCATATCAGAACTAGCATTATTGTAGCAAGTTATCAAGGGAGCACGTCCATTGTGGAATAACCAGCCGATAACCCCCCACTCTGAAGCTGCTTTAGCACTGTATGTTGTTCCATTCTTATTGGCACCAGTCCCAATAGAGATCACCAGATAACGTTCATAATTCGTTGGCTTGATAGGGAAAAGGTCTGGATTCTTCTTAGACATCTGTTTGGCTACTTCGCTAATGGCCACCAAGGTCTGCATGAATCAAATTGACAGACGAATTAATGAAATATCTATTGTTACCAAATTAAAAGTACGCTCCTTCCATTTTTTGTTCTTTTTTTTTTGGAGAGGATCTCACTGGGTTATTAGCAGCTATGCCACCATCGATGAGGTTAAATTCTTCAAAATTTCCTTGTGCATCTTGGTTCTTGAAATAATGAGGAGGAAAATAAGTTGGAGCTGCTGAGGTAGCTATGCATATGTCTGAGAGTAGTGCATCTTTGATTGGATTGTTTGGAACCTCCATGAAGAAATGAAAGTAATTTACTAAGGTTAGTAATGAAGTAGAAAAAGAAAACCAAACTGAAAACTGACGTGTTAATAATATGTAGAGATGACCTGATACGAAGAAAAGATCACAGGCTGGATTTTCTTGATGTCAAAAGTAGGGATAACCACATTTGTCAAGGTTTGGTGCAACCTTGTGTCCTTTAATATATCTCTTACCAGCTTGTGTAGATACTTGCCATCATACTTAGGTCCAGATATAGCTTTCCAAACATTTGTTGGCCAGGCAAAAATCCCACTGCATTTTAGCCGAATGCAAAAACAAAAACTAATATTAAATTTTCATATGGCACAAAATTGATATATATGGTCCAGTAGATATATCATGTCAAATATATATCTAAGGATTATATATCCTTTGTCTTTATACCTTGTTTGTGGGAAAATTTTAGGGGAATTGTTAAGGTAAAAAGGAACTATATCTTTGGCATCAAAAAGAGGACGTTGCTGTTCGTTTGGTGCAGCTAACATTGCAGTTATGAGACCACCAGTACTTGTTCCTGAGATTACATCAAAATAATCTGCAATCCTTGCATCCTCGCCGTCGAGCACCTACATGCACCAGCCAGAAAAGACATATAACATTAGAGCCATAAGTTTTCCGTATATATAGATATATTCATGGTCCACTTGTATCAAAGGAAGTATATCATAGCTTGTGCAATATTAATTTATTGAGGAATAACTAAATTAATTAGAGAAGTTTCGAAATTATATATACCTGTAGTTGAGCTTCAAGGTAAGCAAGAATGACTCCGGGCAAGATTCCTCTAATCCCTCCTCCATCAATACTAAGGATGGTAATCTTAGTACCGTATACTGGGGGTTGAATTTTTAAAGAACCTTTTCTTGTCAACATGTTTGAGTTGCACGTTGATGAAGCTTGAAACTGGATCGACAGAATTAGAAATAGAATGAGCAACAAAGTAACGTACTGTAAGTACGAGGAACAGTTTGATTTCAAGGATAGAAGAACAACTTAATGCAGTTGATCCATAGAAGTGGCTGGTAGTCTATATATCTCTATATACATGTAAAAGTATTCAGATATATATATATATATATATATATATATATATATATAGTGCACTAAACGATGTTTGGTGAAATGATTCCTTTCCCAATAATAATTCGGAAGGGCCTAAGGTGCCGTTCACGTTTTCAAAAATAAAATAAAATCATAAAAACATTGGCTAGGTAGCTCTTATTAGTTGATCATTCTAATCCATTAAGTATAAGATTAGAGCTCAAGGCATCAAAGCGCTGACCTGACAAATTTAATTAATTAGGAAGGTCTGGCATGATAATCTTAGAACATTGTTCAAGTAATTGTTGAAAGAAAGGTTGCTGATTATAATATCTAATTTTTAAGTTACTTTTCTAATGAAGCAACCAAGCGGTAGAGTTTGCGTTTGTTCTTCCGTACGCGTTTCATGCTTCCAAAATAGTGGAGGGAACAAAAGGAAAGAAACAACTCTCAAATGGAATTTGGTTTACCTGGAAAGATGGTTCTTTCATCATATGTATATATGAAAAGCGCAGTGAATTTAAATATATGTGAAGACTAGAAATGGCTTGAATTCAGTTGTATTTACCTTGTATCTCTCCTTCAAATAATATTAAATAGTTGTTGAAAAATTAAAATTATTTCCTCTTTATTTTTTGTTTTGATTGGTCTACGTATTTAATAAGACTATTATTCATTGATAGGAAAAGTTGAAAATGTAAATTACTAAGATTGATTTATAATAGAAAAATTGGCAATCTTTAAATGAAAGGATTTGTTCTATTTTTCCGTAATTTCTTTTATGTATAAACTATTTGCTATCAAAAATAGAAAAAGAAACATCGATGAAAAACATTTCATCATCGCTAATTTTCAATAAAATTGACAATGAAGAATTTTCATCAACAGTTTCCAATAAAAATAACAACAAACTACGTTTCGTCGATAATTACTAATTAAATCATTTATTGGGTAAAAAATAAAAATAAGATTGATTAAAAATCCATTGGCAATTCTATTAGTAATTTTACACATCATGATTTACTGATAGAATATTTTTTTCAACAAATGTAAGTAAGTTATAATTGACAGTTCCTTCCCTCATTCTTTTTCTTTTTCTTCTTCTTCTTTCAAAAAAATTAATACCAGCAACCCTCCTATTTTATCACAAAGTCGGTTACCCCAACCCACCAGCGTCAATCTACATTTATTAGTAGTATTAACATTGATTATTGATTTTTTTGTGAAGTTTTGATACATCAAGTAAGCAAACCCATCGATTTTTTATAACTTATTTATGTTTTAGGTTAATTTATTTTTTTTTATAATTTTCTTATATATTTAAGTGTTTTACGGCTTTTTCCTAGATAAATTTATTGTATTAATGTGTGATTTGTATGCTAGGATTTATTTGGGATTTAGGAGAAATAGAATTTTGTTGTCATTTGATGAAAATGAGTTTGATTTTATAACTTACGTGTGTTATAATTGAATAGATGATGGGTTACTTTAATAGGTACCAATCATATTTTTTCAATTTTATTATTAAGTTGGAAAGTTAAGGGAAATTGATTTTTTTAATTAATTAAATCAATATTATTCTATATATATAGGTGTCATAATTAAGCAATGAATGATTGTTTTTGGATGTATTAAGATTTATTTGAAGGGTTGTATAGGCATGATTATCTTTAAGGGGTTAAAGGTTTTATTAATTTTATACATTCTAAATCGAGGAATATTAGTGCAAATGAAATTAGATGTCCATGTATGAAATGTAAGAATAAAAAGTTTAACCATAAATATGTTGTAATGATGCATCTACTTAAAAAATAGTTCGTCGATAAACACTTATGTTGGTATGCATATGGAGAACCATATGTTCCTCACAAAACCATGTTAAAAAAGATTGGTAGGCTCAACTTCTAATTCTAGCAACATACATGGATTTACGGATGATAATAGCAATCCTTATAAGAGTATGATGATAGATGCAATAAGAATGAATCATGGTTATTCAAGTGAAGAATCATGTAACATCCCTTTATATTAAGAATCAAATGTAGATACAACTAGGTTTTTAAAACTTTTAAAAGATTTAGATAAACCATTATAGGATGAGTGCATAACTCAATATAAATTATTGGCTAATGCACGAGTTTTTATAATCAAGTCAGGTTATGATTTGAGTGAAGCCGGTTATAATAGAATAATTAAATGGGCTAAAAGCATGTTACCTGAAGGGATTAGGCTGAAATAAAGTTTTTATATTGTTAAATCAATGATTAAACCTCTTAACCTAAGATACTAGAAAATTGATATGTATTCAAACTTTTACATGTTATACTACAGTGAATATGTACCGAGAGCAAAATCTATTAACATGCTCAATATAAACCCAATAGTGGTAAAGAAAGGATATTTGTCGCATACAAAAAATTGAGATACTTCTCAATCATTCTTAAGTTTTAAAGGTTATTTATGTTTACAAAAACTGATAAGCACATGGTATTATTAAGACATTGTTGTGGATGGAGTCATGTTACACCCTATCGATAGTGAAGTTTGGAAGCAGTTTAATAGGTTGCATCCTTAGTTTTCAATGAAACTACAGAATATACATCGTAGCCTATATACAAATGGATTTAATCCATTTAAATCATTTGTTGCACCATATTTTTATTGATTGGTCATAGTAACATTTTATAACCTGTCTATAGGGATATCTATGAAGATATAATCCATGTTCTTGTCTATGGTCATACTTGGTCCTTATAGTTAAAGTAGGGATATGATGTATATCTTCAACCATTAATTGATGAGTTGAATTAGTTATGGTCAGTTGGAGCTTTGACATATGATATCTTAAGAAAATAAAATTTTTAGTTGAAGACACCATTAATGTGGACTATAAATGATTTTCTGCGTATAAGATGGTTTTGGGTTGGAGCATACATGGAGAATTATATTGTCCATACTATATGGAAAATAATTAGACATTCACCTTAATGAATAGCGGCAAAGCCTTTTTTATTGTCACCGAAGGTTCTTTCCAAGTCGTCATTGATATAGAAACAATATAAATGACTTTTTAAAAGGTAAGTGGCACGACCAAAAGGTTGATGTCTTCTTCCAAGTACAGGAGTGTCGAAGTAATAAATAACCAGGCAAGATCGAGGTCAAACCATAGGGAGGTTAACTATATAAATTATAGATAACAACAACAACAACGATAAGTTAAAGAGAGCTTTGAGATGTGATATTGATGTAAAGAATAAACAAGGATAAAATAATTGTCAAGGTTAGAAGATCCACTAATGGTATTTCAAACAAGTATAGTATAAACTCTTTTTATTACTTAATTGGAAACCACACACAAAGGAGGTTCCAATCAGATTATAAATTGTTAACATGATTACATTAGTTATCTTATTCGAATTATATTAATACTTGTAAATGTTGTCAAGCATTCATGATTATAACTTATGTTAACAATAAATCAAATTCCTTTCATAGCACAGGTGATGATTATACCATACGGTTGGGCTATGAAAGTGCCAAGTATTTATTGTACCAAGGGTTATACAACATAAATCTAGATTAACCATTTAACAAGCAAAGCATTAAAAGTGAACAAGATAACAAATATAAAATATGTTAGTATCAAACAGTAAGGTCCATGTTGAGTTTATATTATACTTATTCTTACACCATTAGTGTAACCTTTTCACATTGACATGATAAACTTAGCTAAACATAATGAAAGAGAGAAACATAAATAAACAAGGAAAGGAAATAAAAAGTATAAGCAAGAGATTAATATAAATAAAACTTAAGCATTACAAAATATAAAGAGAGAGCCAGAGCATGATCTTGTTCTGAACACCAAGATGCCTAAATACATGGCAAATGCCTCCTTTTATAGGCCAAAATTCAGAACTATTGATTTGTTGACCAATTGTTGAGTGAGTGGCCACATCTTGACTTGGTGACGATCCTTATCTTCTTGTCTGCCAAAAACATCATTGATAACGTCATAATTTGAACAGATTTAAATCATGAAAGTTCTAGGAAATTGTCTCAGCTTTCTAGACAAAAATATTTTGAGGTCATTTGGACTTCTAGAACTAAAGATAAGGGTTGAACACTTAACAGTGTCTGGGCTGCAGGACAGATTCGGACTTCTCCGTTGTTGCTACAATTTGGACTTGAAAACGGTCTTTTTAAATCTTGGACTTCCCATGAAAGTTTTAGGCCTATGTCTTAGCTTTTCATCCACATAAGGCAGACCTAAATCCAAGATCTACAACTCCAGATATAACCCAATGACCGAACAGTGTTCTAGTTTAGACTAAACCAGCATCTCTTTTCTAAGTTTGGCCCTCTCTTTGTCCTTTCAATTTCCGTACTTAAACTCATCAATCAATCCTTTCATTTATGTGATAGGCCTGCATTTAAGATGAACATTTACCATAAATTAAAGGTATCTTATGGTATCAGACTTGTTATTATAAAACATGTTTTAGTTAAGGAGTTATTGATACTTCAAGTGCAAAATGATGATATAAAACCTTGATAAAAATATATTTTTAAGTACTAATCAGTAAAATTGAATGGGATGTTGCACTGCTTGGGTGAAGAATTATAAAATGTAGTTTCGTAGCATAAAGGTGTTGTATTTGGTTTTTATTTTGAAGTTATTTATTTTTACTAGGTTATTTTAAGATTTACATGAAATAAAAATGAATGACTTCACGTGAATTTGTTTTGCAAGTTTACAAATATTAAAGCTACGTGTTATATCACGAGTGTGATGAAATTGTCTTTTAAGGAACCATTGTTTTAGTGGAGTCAGCTCCACGATCATTCTAAATGGATGATTATAATAGATGATTGGTGTGGATTGTTTAAGGTAAGATAAAAAAAATATATATATTTTTTGAGTTAGTGTATAGTTTTTTTTCTAGCATTTGTAAAATATTTTATGTCATGTAGGTTTAGGAATTAGGAAATTATGATATTGTCTTGGAATTGGAATAAATGTTTAAAGACAATGTTGTATAATCACTAAGTGGATAAATATTAAATCGAATGGTGATATGCTTGAGACAACCTGTGTTGTGATGGATGGTTGTGTTTTGTGGTGTTGTTTACATGTAAGACATTAGCAAGATGAAATTTTAAGTAGGGCCCTGTATAGTAGAAACTCTACAAAAACTTTGTTAAAATTGGATAT
>Ga0325400_1003205_pt1 | contig 14692 bp, 8 predicted proteins | sample PopdelMetagenome_2_FD_205662 | JGI IMG/M metagenome (GOLD analysis project Ga0325400, IMG submission 205662) | Populus deltoides microbial communities from Bellville, Georgia, United States - Xylem-PdKOR-R1 | ecosystem: Host-associated > Plants > Phyllosphere > Stem > Wood/Secondary xylem... | reverse complement strand
GTTTTTTGGTTGCTTAGAAAATGAATGGACAAGTTAAGTATTATGGGAGTTTAATTGTCTCAAATTTATAAATTTTGGATTTTTAAGCAATTTGAGCTTAGTTGTATCAAACCCAGCTGTCATTTCTGTCTTTTGCCTGTTTATTGGTCTTTTTGGTAGCTAAGAAATGATTAGGAGATCGAAAAATCATGGAAATTTAAAGTGTTGGTGTTTGAAGTTTGAATTTTTAAGTAAATTGAGCTTGGTTGCACCAAACCCCAAAGTCGTTTCTTTGTCTTTTGATTGTTTACAATGGTCTGTTTGGTTTTTGAGAAATGATTGGAATGTGAAATGTTATGGTCATTTAAAGTGTTAGTGTTTAAAGTTTGGATTTTTAAGTTGTTTGGCCATTGAAAATATGAATGAAACTGCAAGGTTTTGGAATCCAATTTTCTTTTCTTTATTGAAGAAGAGTGTTTTGTTTTGGTTGTTTGATGGGAAAATGAGGAAAGATGAGAAATTTGGGTTTTGGAGTGTTAAGGTTTTTCATTATGGCTTTGTTATAATCCCTGAATGGGAAACTACACTTCACTGAGCTTGACATGGTTGTTACTTGAAAGTTGAAACTCAAAGGTTCCTTCTTTTTGATAAAGATAAAGAAAAGAAAATTGTTTCTCTTTGTGAAAATCATGTGTGTGTTTATGGAGTGAATGAGGGTCAAGTGTTGTTGTCGAGGTTTGGTGAGGTGCAAAATAAATTCTCGTTCTGAGGCAACTAGTAATCTTTTTTGGGAGTTAATAAAGGAATCAGCCCTCTTAGCTGATATCAGTGGTGACTGCTTGAGAATCATGAATCTTAACAGATTGAGTTGAATTTGACTATTATCAAATGGAGGCTTAGTGTTTCTGAATGTAATAAACTAAGGAAATTTTCTCATAAACTTCAAATAATAGCTATAATGTTTGCAAATGCAGATATGTTTATGGGGTTTGAAGAAATTGACGGAGATGATGATATAAGGGAGGAGTTTCCATGCCCATTCTGTTCCGAATATTTTGATATTGTTGGGCTGTGTTGTCACATTGATGATGAGCATCCTGTTGAATCAAAGAATGGGGTATGGACTATTCTTTATATGTGTTAATAGCTGAATTGCATATGTTCATAGAGTTCAAAATTTCATTTATATTGCCTATCAGAATTCTTCTCTAGTCACACATGTAGCATGCTACTTCATGTATATGACCTCAAAATATGAGAATTGAGATCCTACTGTCTAGAATAAATTGTTCTAATGTCGTGCCCGTATCACTGACAACCAGTTGGGTACCAGCTTAGTCCATCTTGAACAAGCTAAGTTAATTGTATCTACTGGGTTTGCCTGAGTGCTAAAGTACCATAAATGTGCATATTTAAGTTTTTGTAGAGTTGAGTTAGCCTCAAATGTCTTCCTCCTTCAGTGTTACTGATGCATGGAGTTCTTCGAAGTGATTTTTGAGGAAGTATTGTCTTTATGAGCTATTCAGTAATGCTAATCCCTTGATGGGCATAGACATTGATAATAATTATGAGATAGGAAAACTTGACCTTACTAGCTTAAGATTTCATCCATTCCAGTGAGCTCTACTTTTAATGATAGGATAGGAATGGGGGTTATTACCCATAAAGCCACTTGTTTTGTATGATTATGATTCACCTGCCCATGATGTGGTGTACAGTGTTGTAAAATAGTAATTAGGGCACTACACTAGCTGTGATTTATAAAACAAAGAGGCCATTCCCTATCATATTAAGTGTGCATTTTTTGAATCATGATTATTTGTTATTGGCTCTGATGTTGAGATCTTATTGAAGGTTAATTTTGTTCATGATAGATGCTGTTTATTTACAGGTTTGCCCAGTTTGTGCAATGAGGGTGGGTGTTGACATGGTTGCACATATAACCCTACAACATGGAAATATATTCAAGATATCCTTTTCTATTGAGTTATCACTAGCTCTAATGATTTGTTTTCCTTAGGTGATCATGTGTTCGTTTGCTTCCAAAACCAATTTCAACTACGTGTTTCTTTTATTGTGGGAATGTTTAGATTACTTTCTTATGCTTTTGGTTATTTGCTAGACTTAATTTTTCATTGTTGTTGACTTGAGCTTCAGTATCAAAAATCATGTGAACCAAGATGACTTGCCTGTGTTGAGTTCCTTGACAAGTAATTACATGCAGCGCAAGAGGAAATCACGTAGAGGTGGACCTCATTCAACCCTTTCTTTGTTGAGGAAAGAACTGCGAGAAGGAAATCTACAATCCCTTCTTGGCGGTTCGTCCTGTATAGTTTCCTCATCCAATGCAGCACCTGATCCTTTATTATCTTCATTCATTTTACCCATGGTTGATGATTTCACGAGTTCCCAGCCTTCCTTTTTGTCTGAAACAAGCTCAGCTAAGAAAGGCACAGATGGGAATGTTTCGGAACGGTATGTTATTCTGTTGTTCTAGTCTGTCCCTCTCTGTTCTGTCCTACTTAACTCATGCAGTAGATTCTATGTATGCGCTGTAAATGTATATCCTAATCGCTTTCTTCAGTACACTGTCACAGAGAAATTATTTCCCTTTCGTAATTTGCTACTATTGTTGGAAGGGGATTGATCTTAGATGCACTTACCTTTTAATAGATAATGACCATGGGTCTTTTTATGGTATCATATTTGTCATATTCAATTTGCAGACTTCTAACTAGTTGATAAAATTAATGTGAATAGTGCAAATATTTTGCTACATTATTCTGTGCTGGACTAGAAATACCACAAACACCTGACCATGCTGTTGACTTTAAAGATTAGAATCTCAGAAGTTGCTCATACTAAGTTTGTCCTGCTTTCACCTAACCCAAACACATTAAGCTGTCTATCCTAGGACACACACATGTGAATTCTTTTATGTCACCCACGCTAAAAAGTTGCAGATTTTCTTCTTCTTTTTTTTCCCACTAAATTAATTATTATCTATGTTGCATGATAAAGTATGATTTTTTGCTCATTTACTGAAATAGAGCACATTAAAGTTTGCATTGCAATCATTTTGGTCAGCCACCTTGATGTTTAAATGAATTTTTCAGAGAAGATAGGATCAAAGGAAAGGGATATGTGGTTTGGATGGTTTATGGAATTATCACTGATTTATGTATCAAGATCTGCAGTTTTTGCCTATCCAATTCTGTTATTTCTACATTATATTTACCAATAGTCACGAAAAGCATTTCAGTATACAGAGTGAAACTATAAAGAACGTGAGAAAAAGTTAATTAATTAGCCATTTTTTCCAAAGCTCTAAGTTGATCATAAGATCTCTACGTCATGTGTAACATGGGAGGATGCTGCTCAATCGTCTTTGTTATAGTTTCACTCTTCGTTATGGTTTCAGCCATTGAATTTTTTTTCCGGAGTACCTGAATCTTGACTTTTGGGGATCATGCTACTCAATCATGTGGTCCTACATGTACTTGAAGTCGGTGCTTGAACAATAACAAGGTCACTCTAAGTCTATAACCCCTTCCCTAAACTCAAACTGGAATCCATCCCTGGCTGCTGCTGTTGAAATATAGTCCTGCATTAAATGTAGGATCATCCATGTACATGCATGCAAAATCATTTGGCTATTCTCATCCAGGTGCTATATTTTTGTTTTTGGTTGCAGAAATAGGAAGTCACCTCCAATGTCAATTAAGGATAAGGAAGAGAAGGCCAAAAGGAGTGAGTTTGTACAAGGGCTGTTGTTGTCTACAATTCCTGATGACATTTTATAGAAGTGGATTCATGCTGCCTGCTACAGTATCGAATGCCATATTTGCAACTAAGTGCCCTGCAATCTTGGTTTGTTTGCGGTGAAGATGGGAATGTATTAAACACGGAGTGTTAAATAAATGTAGGAATGAGTGTAAGTTATGTTGCATGTGAACGTTAGTTGTTGGACAGACTTACTTTCAGGTCATGATTAAATGGAAAAGAAGAAAAAAAGTTCCTAAAAGTTCTATCCTTTGCTAATGGATATCTGTGTTGCTTTCTTGTAAGTTATTTGAAATTACAAAATATCTTAATAAATAAAACACACATCTGCTCTTTGAAGGCATCTCCTGTCAGCCTTGTTAGCTGCAAGAAATTATTCTGCATGAAATATATTTACCCACCCACCTGTTGCAGACTGTGGGAGTGTTTGCTGGCAATCTTTGTTTTGATGGCCACATTAGGGTAGTGTTGTGGATTGATGGGGCTGGCTCCATTGTTAAGCAGTGGTGAGTTCTTGATGAGCAAACTAGTCTCTCAAAGAAAAGCATTTTCTCGAAGACATTTAGTTATTAAAGATTTTGTGTGTTCCGTTATCAAGTTCAAGCCATTGGGTTGCTTGTTTTCTGCTGATGACGTTGACCTGAAGCTCAAGTATAATAGAAACAAAAGGAAGACTCAAATTTGGCTATCAGACCAGCAGGTGTCAGGCAGTTGGGTCAAGGGAGATAGCAATACCCAAAGTACTGGATCCGCGAAAATAACTGAAACAACTAATATTTTGTCTTCTGCGAGTGATAAGAGAGACTTTAAGACCGTAGATATCTCCTGCAAGTCAGAGGGCTTACTAGTGTAGTAGTTGTTGTTTTTCAAATAATTTTTTATATTAAAATACATATTAATAATTTTTTTATTTTTTAAAAATTATTTTTGATATCAGCACATCAAAACAATCGAAAATATACAAGTTATATTAAATTTTAATAAAAAAATAAAATAAAATAAAATTTTTTGAGAACACGGTTTGTACCCGTTCCCAAACGCATTTGTACATCTGCCTGCACCAACTAAATTCTTTTAGGTACTACAGGTTGGCCAATTGTTGAAAACAAGTTTTGGAGTTCAACCAATTCCAGATCAGGACTAGCCTGTATGAAGGAGCAGATTTGCCTCCACTGTTATGTCACTTTTATTCTGACATGCCCCAGTCTTTTGACACTGAGGGTAAAAAGTAAAAATAAAGAACATGAATTCAGGCCACAAATGGGAAACAAAGATTTGATAAAGTATTCAGGTAGTGTGCATTGTGCAACATGCATAATGGCGGTTCTATCAACAATGATGATTATCAGGTGTTTCTCCATTAAGACTCTGATCATCATCTTCCTTTGCTCAAATGTCGTGATACTCACTGCTCAGAGATTTCCACATTCAATACAAGTCTTTAATCTATCATAAATAGCTGGTTCGAAATGACAATTTTCTATAACTGACTTGGAAAGCTCTTCTGATAATTCCACATCCCTCTGGCCTTTCAGACCTTCAAGACTGCAGCTAAAGCATTAGTATTCGGCTTCCACCCTGGTTTACGTGTGTGCTTGTTAACACATCCAACCGCGTGGTTGGCTACGTTAACAAACATGAAATTGCTTTCTTTATTTTTTCTGCTGCTTTCACCATCAGACCGCCGACGCTATATCCAGTTGCTAAAAGATCAAATGAGTATGCACCAAGCTCCCACTCTCTATAATCTTTTTCACAAATGCCTCGGGCCTTTTCCCAAAGACCTTTTTTGGAATAACAAGTGAACATTGCATTTGGAACTTGAATGTCAAACAACGTCTTCAATGATAACCACTCCTCCCAAACCTCCTCAGCGCCAGCAAAGTCATCCGATTTCATCAATGAGCTTGTAATATGTAGATAGCCTGAATTATAGAAACCAGCAGAATTCTTAAAGAAACGCCAAAAACGATGTAGTTCATGCTTATTACCAACATCGGCATACAAAGAGAAAAGATTCTCTTTGGCATATCTTCTCTCATTACCCTTGATAATTGTTCTGAGTGCTTCAATATTGTTAAAGCTTTTCAGTAAAGTCGGCTTTCAAGTGACCCTTTGCCACGGTAAGGCAAACTTTCCAGTTGATCCGACGATCTCTTTCCATATTCATCGGAACTTTCTCCATTCTCTCAATAATAGAAGAAATTGCTTAAGCTTTTAATAGGATCTTGAACGAGTATTTGTTGCACCAAATGCCCCCGTCTTCCATCTCCTACATCAGAATCTCTACATACTCAAAGTGAAAAACAATGGTTGTGCTAGGCCCAGTTCCTTCATTGTCTGCATCATGGCCTCTGCCTTCTCCAAATGTTTTTTCTCCACATACCAGTTTCAAAGAGTACCACAAAGTTTGTTCTCCTATGATCAGGAAGGCTGTAACAATATTTATCTGCTGCTTCTAAGCGGACTTTAGATATTAAGTCCAGTTGAACCACCATGTCTCCCACTGCGTGGCCATAACCTCTTTGCCTCATCCATTCTGATATCTAACACAAAAATGGGAAACAAAGTTTCAAGTTATGTAGTCACGTTTCACTGATCAGGATCGTTTAATCAACTTCGTGACACAAAAACTTTTCAATGATAACTCCCAAAAAAATTGAATCTTGAAGAGCCAATAAATAATAGAGACGAGAGAGAAATACCTTCAAGAGCCTGGCTAAAGCGGTTATGTACTTGTGTTTATGCAGCTGCTTGATGGATTGTTGGAGGTCAGTTGGCTTAATACTTTGGCCTTCTTGAAGCCATTTCTCTATCACTGGACTAATAGAGACGTTTAGGTCTCCTGGCTTTGTCATTTGGGTTGTGGTGGTGTTTGTGGAAAAGCAGAGAGAGCTTAAGACAAAGGAAAAGCCTTGACCTTGATGACAAAGTTATGGGTTTGGTCTTTGAAGATTTTTTTGTCCTCTGGTGAAATTGTTTCGGACAAATATCTTTTCATTTAATCAATTCTTTTCGAAAATAAAATATTTTTATCCTCCCTGATATATATTTTTCTATATCCCACTTCTTTTTAAATGGTAATTTACAGGCCTGAATATCTTTTACACTATTCTTAGTAATAGTTAAGTACCTGTCATGGCATCAACTTGGCTTCGATGTATGTTATAATGAGCATGAGCAGAAACTGATAGGAAAGAGGCACCAAAATAAACTAATAGCCTGGAAAGAAAATAGGATTGGCAATAAACAACAACAGTACGGTTTAGTCAGTCTAAACAATGAGTATCATGATCAAATAAGAATGGAGCTTTTGTGTGCTCAATGTCAAGTCATTTATGTTTATGAACAAGTTAACCATAAATGTTTGTCCAACTCTAACAAAAAAAGGGAGTGTAAATAGTTTCTCCCTGCATCAAACCCTAAAGACCTAAAGTCAACCACTGTCGCGGTCTTGTGTCCATGATCCTCTTCACTACGTTCCTTACAAAAGAATCAAAACAAGATGAGCAACAACCTCTCATCACACTTGTCTGCCCAGCGACCACTCTATCATTGTGTGTACAAGTTGATGGTAGGGGCACTGTATGAACTTCACTCCTCTTGTGCTCTAGCCCGCAAGCAGCTAATATGGTATGTGTAGAACTCCTTGCTATATCCTTAAAAGTATCATGGTCTGCATTTGTAGAAATAAGCCATTTTTAAGCATTTCCATTGCATGGTTAAAAAGCGATTAATACAACACCACTGTCATGTATCTAACCAACAAATAAGAAATATAAGAATTCTCAAGCATTTCAAGCCTGCCTGAAATAAAGAAATCTAAATAAAATGTCATGTCTGATGATGAATATTGGAAAGCCCTGATTGCATTACAGGGATTTTAACATCCCAGAACAGGAAGCTTGTTTCTCCATCAACTTCCTGTCTCCCCAGGCCCTCAACAACAGAACTGCTGAATAAGTAAAAACAACTTGGGTGACCACAAAAAAAAGAGCTTCACATACCTAATTCAATATCTTGTGACAAGCTTCCCAAGTGGTTTTTTACCATTGATTGCAATTGTTCCTTCACGTCATAGAACTGGCTTTGTTCTCTCACTTGGTATGAGGACAAAGTCCCATCGGGCTCAGTGCTTGATCTGCTTCTGAACTGATGGGATTGTTCAAAACCAGGTATTGAGTTGATCCCCATGAGATCAGGCCATAAAGTCAAATTGACAGGTCTGTCAACAGTTGTAATAGTTGGATCCTGAAATGTTTGCCTTCTCGATTGAGTTGTTGTCAGATAATAAGAATCCCTATTTTGAAATGAAGAAGAGGGATGATCATTAGCCTGCAATCTCTCCTTGTTGGGTGTCTGTTCTGATGTCCCAATTTCTTGTGTCCTTAAATTTTGAAGAGCCGTTTCCCTAACTGGATCAATTTGTGAGTTTAAGAAATCACTATGCAAGCTGGCAGCTGAGATGACATCCATTCTATTAGCCACAGGATTCATATTTGCTGATGGATTCCTATTTGAAAGGAGAGTCCGTATATGACGGTGTAGATGACGTCTCCCAGAGAGAGTAGATGCCCCTGCTACAGACACTGGTGAAGCTACATGAGTATCTCCAGTCAGAAATCTGGGAGACGATAGACTCCCAGATACTTGTGGGATGGTTAAACGAGGTGCAGACTCTAGATTGGGATCTAAACCTTCATCTAAATTCAAGATGGGTGATGGTCTATTAAATATGTTGTGGCTTGAATTCCATTGATCAGGCAAAGGATCTTGAGCTTGGGAACTTGTGGATCCAAGAGCAACAGGCCTGCAATCATCACAGTACCAGTTGCCTTCGGGTACTTGCCGCCCCAAACCGACACAGTAGGTATGCGCAGATGAATCACAGAGATCACATAGTAGCATGAGGCCATCATCCCCGCCTTCATGGCATTCTTTACATATCACATTCTCATATGGATCAATGTAGCTCCTGATTTCTTCCTCAGTTGGTTGATAAACCTATATGAAGAAACAAACCAATCCAAACACGAAATAAGAAAAAATAAAAGAACAAAGCAAGTAATAGGCACAGAGCTCTAGCAAAGACAGACCTGGTCACGCATGGGGACTTGTATCACCATATTTCTCAGATCAACCCCCATTGCTGATCTTCCATTTTTAGCTATTGTACTAAATCTTTGCTTGCACAAAGGGCAACGAGATTCTACTTTGGACCACTCCATGATGCAAGTGAAACAGAAATAGTGACTGCAGCAGTCCAATGTTCCCCTCAATCTTCTTTTGTCCTCTTCAGAAAGACAAATTCCACATACCTGCTTTCCTAACTCTGATTTTACTTCCTTTACCTTCTCCTTACCTTTTCTTCCTACTGGTTTTGTCTGCTGGCATAAATCCCCATTCTCCTGAATTCTCTTCCCAACTGACGAACTTCTCAAGCTAGTCTTCAATTCTCCATACAACTGACTGGCTTCCCTCACTTGCTCTCTCTCTTCCTCAGAAAGGGTATATTCATAATCAGATGATCCATTAGACACAAAATCCGAATCTGAATTCACAGAAAATTTCCTCTTTCTCACACCTGAAGTTTTCTTGCTCTTTTCTCTCGCAACTGGGCTATCGGCTAAAAAATCACCATCATCTTCATCTTCATATTCACACCTCTCTTTCTTTTTCAACCTACGTTTATTTATCCCCTTCTTTGCCAAAGGCTTCTTCATAACCCTAGATTTTCTCCTCCTTTTCGTAACTCTTCCAGAACCCCTTTTTGGCACTCTCCTCTTGACCACTTTCACATTTCTGTTCTTCCTTTCCGCTGTCAATTCATCATCCTCATCCAAACAATCATCATCTTCTTCATCTAGTGTGAATTCTTCATCATCTTCATCCCCGTCACCATTAACATATTCCTCGTCGTCGTCGTCGTCCTCATCCTCATGAGATACCCTTTTTCTCTTCCGAGAAGCTTTACCCTCAATTTTCCCCTTCCCTAAAGAACTCCTTTTCTTCTTTGATCTAACAGGCTTCCTAAACTCTTCCTCCTCCTCGCCCTCTCCCCCCTCCTCTTCCTCAACAAAACTATCAAAACTCTCCTCCGATGCATACCCATCTAAAGAAACTTGACAATCCTCCGAATCATCATCTGATAAATTCTCCTCATTCTCAACCACGTAATCCTCATCGGAATCATCGGAACCCTTATCTTTATCCCTAACCCTTTTCTTGAGATTCCTCTTATAATTGATTTGCTCTCCCCTTCCCATCTATCTTTGCACAACCCACAGAAACACCAAGAAACCCAAATATTAAACCACAAGTTTCAACCGTTCATCCAAGAAATACACTTTTTAATCCACACATCTACACATCAAATCAAATTATATCAAAATAAATCCCAAGATTCTTGAATTAGGATTTTCTCTTTCTTTCTAGCTTATCTCCTGGTTCAAATGGGCTAACAAGATTAATGCGAATCCTGCCAGGAAACTTCATTAATTACCAGTCATTTCTCATAACCGATCTGTATTAACATAAACCACGATAGATAAAATAAAAAATAAAAAACAGATCAGATTCCAAACCATTCCTTTCATATTCGCCTTAAAACCAACCCGAAAAAGCACCCAATCCCAAAGAAAAAAGGAAAGAAAAAACCTTTAGCTACCCTTTTACGAGCTAATGAATAAATTAAATCCCCTCTAGAAAGAACCCATAAGAGCAGGTTAATAATTGAAATTAAAACTAAAATTATTACTAAAACCACAAAAGAGACTTTAAATCAAATACAGGTTTTAATTTACAGTAAAGATTGTTCCTTTAATATAAGAAAAATAACGTATATACATACAGAGAAAGAAAGTTGTTTGATACCTGAGAAAGAGATGGAAGAAGATGACACAGAGGAGAGAAATGTTGTCATTCGTGGAAATTATTGTAAGAAATGCCATTTTATTACAGTTAGGTTGTTGCGTTTTGTTTTGTGTTCTGATGTCGTTTTTGTTCGCATACATAGAGAGAGAGGGAGGGGGGGGGGGAGAGGTTTTTTTTTTTTACTTTTATTTTAATTTTTTGGTTTTGTTTTATAAATTTGATTTATTTTTACTAGATGAATTACTACTGGATATTGTGAAAGTTAACATTTATGGCAAAAGTTTCTATTTTTTTTTATTTTCCATAATTGTTTTTACTTTATCTTTGACATGATTAGTTGGATTTTCCTTAAAAGACTACAATTGTTGACTTTACATATATAGAGAATCATGTAACTCATCGTTTGCCCATGTATTTCTTTTTTAATCGAATTACAAAACACTAAAAACTACTGTAACCATACTTATAAAATACTATTTATTTAAATAGTAATTTTTTTATCTATTTTTTTAAAAATTTTCCTTTGAGTTTACCTTTCAACAACTCTTTTTTTTTCAATTTATTCTTCAAATTGTTTTTTAAAAAAAGTATTTTATATTTTTTTAATATTTTTTTAATAGAGTTATCTTGATCTCTTTTTTTTTTCTCTATTTCATTTTTCTATATTGGATTTGTTGAAAATAAAATTTTATAATATTTTTTTTATTTTTTATGGGATTATTTTAATTTCATGGCTCAAGTAACAGATTTAACAGGTTAATTCAGATATTTTTTTTTAATTTAATTTTTTTAATTTTATCCTTTAACATTGAATTGATTAAAAATGAATTTTTATAATTTATTTTAATTTATTTTTTATAACTTTATTACAGTCTTATATCCCAATTCGCAAATTAAATAGATTAATTCAGGCCGATCTAATATATCACTTATCAATATTTGAAAAAACAAATCCAATATATCACTATATTAATTTTTTTAAAAAAATATCATCCAATATAAATTATACTTTGAATTTATAATTAAAATATATTATTAAAAAATATTTTGACAATGCTTGAATTTTTTTATATTAAAAAAATATTGATTACAGCTCTAATCTAACTAGCATGTTTGTCTATTAATTACCTAATTCATCTAAGAAAGAACGTCGGGAGTGTCCACTCAGAACAGTGAAAGAGATGGCTTTTTTTTCTCTTTTGCATTTCATCTTTTTTTTACCCTTTTAATTTTTTTTTTCATTCTTCAATATTTACTTGATTTTAAGTTTATTATTCTTTAATTATAGATGAATTAAAATAATACCTTGAAAAATAAAATAAAAACAAAACAACTAAAAAAAACTTATATTAAAAAAAAACATGCAAAAATCGTGATCTAAATCATGAGACTATGATAAATCCATAGAAAAAACTTGAAGATAATTATAAAATCAATATTAAAAAAAACTAATCCATAACAATTACATCGTATGAAGTTGGATTCTCAACAAATTAAATAATCGAAAAAAATAAAGGTAGGAAAAAACATTAATTAGAGAGATAAAAAAATTTCAATTGGAGGGTTTAATTAAATTAAAAAATAGCTTAAATGAAAGGAAAAAAATCAAAAGAATAAGAGTCAACTGAAAAAAAATAAACAACAGAAATTTTGATTGAAGAATGAAATTAAAAGAAAAAAACTTCAACAAAAAGGTCAAGGAAAAAATCAAAAATTTTAAAAAATAAAAACTGAAATGAAAAACCAAACATATAATAAATTGCAATTGAAAAGCTAATTTGAAAATAATAAAAACCTTTATCAATGGAAAAGGAACAAAATAAGAAATTAATAGAATGAGAACTAAGATTGAAAAGTAAGAAATAAAGAGGACAATGTTGTACATTACCTGTTATAAGAGAAAAAAAGGTAATAAAATCAAACACTCACCAATAATGATACGACTACCTTAAGTTGTGACACGCCACTCTAGATGAAAGAGGACATGACGACACATACAAGAAGATGATGTGAGGCCAGTTACTTCCACCGGGTGATGTCACACTCGTTGCCTGAATGGTGCTGACTCCACTCACGCATTGGAGCATGCCGAGCATGCTCAAACAACTTTAAACATTAAAAAAATTTGAAAAAAAAGTGAAAATATTAAAATGCCCCCCAAACCCCAATAATTACACGAAACACACATATGAAAGTATAAAAATACATTTAAAAACCAAGCTTGTGTTTTGTCTCTTTCAAAATTAAAATGTAATTGCACTAAACATCACAATTTACAAACCCCAAAACATTTTTATTTGGCAACATAATATATTTTTACTGCTAAGAAACTTATGTAAAGTAAAAAAAAAAACCTTGATAAACAAATATATACTTTATTGACATTGAAGCCAAAAGATTATTTTTACTATGAAAAAAAAGATATTAACAATCCCATCTAAAAAGCTTAATTTTTTTTTGATCAAATGACACGTGTATAATTTTATTGTAACCTAGGACATATTTTATCAGGGATTGGACTATAATAAAACATTCACGTCATTTAGTTTTTTAGGTAATGAACTAATTTTAAACATGGTATTTACATTTAAATTAATATATTGATATGGGATATGTATTAATAGAATTAGTTATAAATAATTTTTGATCTTGTAAATTGATTTTAAAATATCTTTTACAATAAAATGAAAAAAAAGGAAACTTTTTGGCATACCTTTATTTTGTATTAAATCAAGATGACAATGGAAAAGCAAATCCACTCAAGCCTAACTCCCAAAAGAAAATTATTGATTGATTGCTTGGTGTATATATTTTTGTTTTATGAGCACTATTAGTTTTATTTATTTATCTATTTATTTATTGACGAGGCTTAAAATAACGGACGGATGCTAGGACGTTATTATTTATGAGCTTAATTACGCGATGGTTCGACCTCATTAGCTGGCTCTTGGAGGATCTCATTAAAGCATCCTTGGCGCCTTTCCACGACTATTAATAGGAAACGTATTTTGTGAAAAAAACAGGCAGGTTTTATTTTATTATATTCCATGGTGAGAATATCCACATTTTTACCTTTTGTCTGATTAGATTAATTTGCTTGAATACTAGGCTGGTGAAAAATTGTGTTTCAAATGGGGATAGGAGAAAATTTAAAAATTTTATTTTTATTTAAAATTTTATTTTTATGTTTTTGAATCGTTTTAAATATGCTGATATTAAAAATAATTTTTTTAAAAAAATATTATTTTAATATATTTTTAAATAAAAAATACTTTAAAAAACAATTAATACAATACTTACAAACATCCTGAAACATACTCATAGAAGCATGATTTAGTTCTTAATTGATCATCATAGAAATATAAGATATATAAGATGTAATCCACATGTATGTCATAATTATGCTTTTAAGTAGTTTAATAGACATTAATTAATTTGAAAATGTTTTTTTTTTCTATTTATTAACAACATATTTGATGGATACCGATTGTAAGAAGTTTATTTAGAGAATACATTTTATTTAAGTAGAAACACGCACAAATTAACCGTGAGTTATAAGAGAAATACAATTTTTTTTGATAAATTTCAATTTCTAAAAGAATTTATTATGGAACAAGATATATTTTTTTAAAAATAATTTTTTTAATGCAATTGAATGAAAGTTAATAATTTTTTCAAAAGCATAATGTTTTCAATCTTAACAAAGTGTTTTTAATTGTAAAATTTTAATAATTATTAAATCCAAAGCTCCAACAATTTGAGCATGAATGGCAACGGGAGCATCCTATTCAATAAGCTTGTAATTGAGGAAGTAATACAAACCCTTTTTTATTTTTCTATTTTCTTTTTGTAAAAGTGTTTTCAAGCTAATTTTCATCCCTTGATATTTTTTTTTTAATTAAATCTTAAACAAATCACTAATATTTGAGTTGATGCATTCATAATAAATTATTTTCTTGTATGAATTAGTCCGAGAAAATTTACTTACCAATCAAACCTAAATCTTAAAGGTGAAATTATCATGTAAATATCTAGTCTATCATCTTATTTATAAATA
>Ga0325400_1003203_pt1 | contig 14695 bp, 12 predicted proteins | sample PopdelMetagenome_2_FD_205662 | JGI IMG/M metagenome (GOLD analysis project Ga0325400, IMG submission 205662) | Populus deltoides microbial communities from Bellville, Georgia, United States - Xylem-PdKOR-R1 | ecosystem: Host-associated > Plants > Phyllosphere > Stem > Wood/Secondary xylem... | reverse complement strand
CTTCGAGGCGAGCAGCCGGGCGATGCCGGCACCCATGTTCCCGGTCCCGATGACTGCAACGCTCATAACTGCTCTCCTCGCTCGCTAGCCGGCGCCGCCGGCCTCGACGAAACATATGGATCCAGTTCAATCGGTGATAAATCGCGGTTTGATCGCAACACTCGCAACCACTGGTCAGGAATATGGACCGTCTTGCCAGCATGGAGGTGTTCGCCAAGGTCGCCGACCTGGGCTCGTTCGCGGCGGCCGCGGACGCCGCCGACATCTCCGCAGCGATGGTCGGCAAGCATGTCCGGCAGTTAGAAGAGCACCTGGGCGTGCGCCTGTTGAACCGGACGACGCGCAGGCAGAGCCTGACCGACGCCGGGCGCGACTTCCTCGAACGGACGCGGATCGTGCTGGCGGAGCTGGAGGCGGCCGAGGCCATCGCCGCCGATAGCCGAGCCCGGCCCCGAGGCGAATTGCGGATCAACGCCCCGGTCTCGTTCGGCACCTACAGCCTGTCGCCGCTTCTGCCTGCGTACATGGCCGACAACCCCGAGGTCACGGTTCGCCTCACCCTCAGCGACCGGGTCGTCGACCTCGTGGACGAGGGCTACGACTGCGTGTTCCGCGCCGGCCCGCTTCACGACAGCAGCCTGATCGCCCGAGGCCTGCGTCCCCTCAACCTCATTCCCTGCGCGTCGCCGGCCTACCTAGAGCGGCAAGGGTGGCCGCGGCACCCGGGCGACCTCGCCCTGCATGCCTGCCTCGGCTTCTTGGGCTCGGCGCTGGAGGAACGCTGGACCTTCCACGGCGAAGAGGGGGAGGTCGTCGTGCCCATTGGGGCGCGCTTCTCCGCGAACAGCGGCCACGCTTTGCGCCAGGCGGCCCTGGCCGGGATGGGCGTGATCCATCATGCCGAGGAGCTCCTTGCGGACGACCTCGCCTCCGGCCGGCTGGTCCGCGTCCTGCCGGGATGGCGCTCGGAACGCCCCCTCCACATCCTGTACGCGCCCGACCGGCGCATCACGCCCAAGCTCCGCTCATTCCTCGACTTCGCGGCGGCGCACTTCGGACCCGTTTAGAATAGCGCATAAGTCCCCACGTCCCAGCCGAGGGGTTGTCACGTGGCCAAGCAGCCTGCCAGCGGATGTTCCAAGGGTCCGCTGATGATCGAGAGTGGGCGTATCGACAATGTCCGTTCCTTCGCGTTGTCGTCGGAAAGCGGACGAGCCGCATTCCACCCAACTCAGTCAAAAGAGTTCCCTCTTACGCAGGGAGAGGCGGCGTCCTCAGCTCCTCATGCCATTCGCATAAGGGGAGGCTATGGAACGTAGGTTGCCACAATGCTCTGCGCGCGCAGACGCGTTCGGGAAGTCCGCATAGGGTGGAAAGCGGCTGGTCTGCTTTCGGGTTAGTGATTACTTGAAGCGGACACCACCACTGTGCCCGTTCACAACCCGATCCAGTCGCTTCAGCCCACCGACGTGATGCTCGGAAGCGGCCGTCGCCTTACGCCCGTTCAAGCTCGAGGTAGCCGATCGTACCCGCGGCATCTTCCGTGTAGTGCTTGCTGCGGATTGCCGCTGGCGCGATCTCATCCGCGAAGTCCTCGATTTCGGACCGGGTCCGGTAGAGCAGATACCAGTCCATGAATACTTCCATGTAGGCTTCCTCGCGAACGCCCCAGAGGAAGTTGGGAATCAAGAGCCGGCCTCCCGCGCGAAGATGCTGAAATAGGACCCGCGTGAGGCGTGCCGCCACCCGAGCGTCGAGATAGTCGTAGAGACCGGCAGCATAGACGAGGTCGAACCGCCCCAAATCGGTTTTGCCCGCGAGGATCTGCCGAACAGTCTCCTGCCGCGCCTCGATCACGCCGGACACCATGTCCTGATACGTATCCACGACCGCTAGGCTTTCGGGATCCTGATCCACGGCAAGCAGTCGCCCGACGCGCCCCGTTTTCAGCGCGAGACTGAGTTCCGCCTCGCGGAGATGTCCGCTCGCCACGGACAGGATGGCGGGCTTCGTGCGGCGCTCGGCCGCCTCGTCGATCTTTGCCGCGAGGATCGAGCGACGGTGTCGGACGGCTTCACAGGCTGTTACGTCGATGGTGAAAGCCATGACCGTGCGCCCGGCCTCAGTTGCCGCCTCCTGGGCCGGCCGCGTGGCCGGATGGCGATAGACGAAGTCGATCAGCCCAGCATCTCCGGGGTAGCCGCGGGGCCGCGTAAAGGAATGGCGCGTAAAAGGACACTCATGAACTAAGTTTGCGATCTGATGTTGCCGGGCCGCAGGAAGCACCGCATCACGCCAAGTCTGGTCGCTGAACGTTTCTTTCAGGAGGCCGAGGAGATCAATGAGGGCATCCGTCATTGCCGAATAGTCACCAGGCGTGGCGAGGGAAACGAGATCACTCAACGCCCGGCCGACATCGTCCGCCACGACGGGATAGAATGTTCTAGGCACAGAGACAAGCAATCGATTATCGATTGCGGGTCTCGGGGCGTCATCTAAAGATCTGAACGAGTTCAGGAGACTGCGGTTACGAAACAGCGAAAGACCGCCGCTGGCCATGTCTTTAACGTCCTCGCGCACCACCACGTGGAGAATCCTTGGGCGCGACTGTTAAGGTTAACCAATGCTTAGGACTTGTCTAGAGTTTGCTGAGATTTGTGCATCGCCGGTTTACCGTTGCCTCGAAGGCCTGAGCGCGCGGGCCTTATCCATTCGAAGCCCTTGATGCCGGGACGACTCCTGATCGCCCCGGCGTCCTGATACGGATACGTCAAGTGATCGACGCGTCTGACAGGCTCTCGTGCCGCGACTGGCGCGACGGTCAGAGGCTGCGAGTCCTGTCTGCTAGCGGACGTGCGTCACGCCGATCGGTCGCACAGGTATGTAACGTATTAGTAGTTTGGAAGACCGACCCTGGTACCAACCTCCGGGGAGAGGCCAGGGTGATGACGACCGAAGCGCTAGATCTGCTCGATCGGGAGCTCGGCAAGCGTTGGTTCGAGCGCCGCGCCCCCCAACTCGTTGCGGCTTTCGAGATCCAGCACGCCAAGGCCCTGCAGACAGAGATCAGCCGGGCCTGTCGGCTCGTCGGACTGCTGTACGTCGCATTCGCAGTGGTGGACGCCCTGCTAATCCCCGACATGCTGTTCTATCTCGTCCCGGCGCGCCTCGTTATCGGCGTCGTTTACGTGCTGGTTATCGAAGCTCAATCCAGACGCGAGGTCAGGACGCGCGTGCTCGAATTTCAGTGCGCAATCGGGGTCGTCCTAGGCTTCGCAGCGTGGCTATTCCTCGCGGCTCAGAGTCAAGACACGACGGCGACGCTATATTATGCCGGGTATGGGCTGATATTCATGCTGGTCGCCAACCTGTTTTTCAACCTCAGTTTCGAATTCGCACTCCTCTCGTCCGGATTGATCGCAGCGATCTTCCTGTCTTGGGCGATTCTGTTCGTCGGCGACTCAACCTATATAATATGTTTCGGATCACTTTATCTTTTCAGCTTTTTGCTGACGATTTTCCTAAATTACAAATACAATCGCGAGCGATACAGAGTTCACTTGAATGCATGCCGCGCGGAGCTGCGGCAGCAGGAGGTCATGGAGCGCGGCGAGGAGCTGGTTCGGCTGTCGACGACGGACGCCCTGACCGGCCTGATGAACCGCCGCGCGATCGACGACGTCCTGCGTAAGCTGTGGCTCGACAGCAAGGCCTCGGGTCAGACGTTCGGCGTCGTCTTGGTCGATGTCGATCACTTCAAGTCCTACAACGACCGCTATGGGCATCAGCAGGGCGATCGCTGTCTGACCGAGGTAAGCCACGCCATGCGGCGCGTGGCCGAATTCCATGGCCACGCCCTCGGGCGCTTCGGCGGCGAGGAATTTACGGCCCTTTTCAGCGCGGAGACGACGGAGCAGGTCACCAGCTTCGCCGAGGAAATCCGGCGGGCTGTCGAAAGCCTCCACATCGCCCATGTGGCGCGGCGCGATCATCTCTCGGACGTTACTGTCAGTATCGGCGCAGCGTTCTCCGCGGAAGTAGCCGGCGACAAACCAGAGCGGACGGTCACGGCCGCCGATATTGCGCTCTACGCGGCGAAAGAGGAAGGCCGCAACTGCGTCCGCACCTTCGACCGGCGAATGCTGGACTCCGATGCCGGCGACCTGCTTACCGCCGAGATCTTGCGTTCGGCCATCTCGGAAAGGCGTATTTCGGCTGTGTTCCAGCCCATCGTCGACGTGAGGTCGAGCCTGATCTGGGGGGCCGAGGCCCTGATGCGACTGAAGGATCCGCAGGGGCGAGCCCTCTCGCCGGAGATCTTCATTCCCGTGGCGGAGCGGACGGGCGTCATCGTGGAGCTCGGCGAATGGATGCTGCGCGAGGCTTGCGATCTCCTCGCCAGCGAGCCCGCGCTCCCAGTCGTCAGCGTGAACGTCTCCTCGCGACAGATCGAGAATCCACACTTCGTCGGTGTCGTCGGTGCGATCGTTCGCGCCGCCGCGATCGCCCCGTCGCGGCTCGCCCTAGAGATTACGGAAGGGGGACAGATCAGCGGAAACCCGCGTGTCGCCCTCCTGATGGATCAGCTCTCGGCGATCGGAATTCGCGTTTGGCTTGACGATTTCGGGACGGGGTTTGCCGGCTTGACGTGTCTCAGCGAATTGCGCTTCGATATGGTCAAGATCGACCGCTTCTTCGTCCAGAGCTGCAATACGCCGCGGGGCGCGAAGCTTCTGAAAAACATCATCGACCTCGTCCAGAGCTGTGCGCAGCGGACGATCGTCGAAGGGGTCGAGGAAGCCGACCAAGTCGAACTGGTCGCCTCGTTCGGCGTCGACCTATTCCAGGGATATTATCTCGGTCGGCCGATGCCGAAGCACGAGCTCGTGTCGCGCCTTGCCAGCGATCCGGCCTTGGCCTGATCACGTCCGGCGTTCGCCTTCGCCCGCCAGGGGCGGACCCCGTGACAAACTGTTTCGGCACCCTAAAGCCCAGAAGCAGACTGTCGCAAATTCACCCCGAGCTTGAGTTGCTAAGGACCTCTCACAGAACACCCGCTGCGCGTTCGTGGCCAGAGGGAGAGCGCCCGGTGCCCGGGCGTAATATGAGGCGCTTTGAATGGCTAACGAACGTCCGCTTCGGGGGAACGCGAACAGCGCTTTCGGCGGCTGAGTTGGGTCGGATGCCGAATGACCGGTTAGGGTGGTTTTGCGACTGTCCGCTTTTAAGCCACTCAGACCTCGAAACGGCCCGGGACGCGGGCTGGGCGGTCACCGCGAGCCAGATCGCCGATGCGCGGGAGCATGGCCGGCGGAGGGTGGAGTTTTCGCCCGGCCGCTTTGCCGTGGAGGAGGTGCCGAGCGACGGCACGGCGCTGCTGCCGATGAAATGGGTGCTGCTCGGCCTCGGTGCCGCCTGCGCAGTACTAATCGGGACTGGGCGGCGCTCGACTTCGTAAGGTTTTGACGGGCCCTGCCCGACACCCGCCGAAGTAGCGATCCCTTCGGAAACCCGAGGCTCAGACCGGGTCGGCGTCAATCCGCATGCGCAGGATCGCGTAGGGCGGTTCCTGCAGGTCCCGGCCGTCGTTGTACTCGGGGCGGCGGTTGACCTGGCTTCCCGAGATATAGAGCCAGCGGTCGGGAGTGATCCAGAACGTGTCCGCCCAGATCAAGCGCGGGTCCGAGGCGATCACCGTCACGGTCCCATCGGGGTCGCGACGGCCGACGGCGTCGTGCTCCTGCAGACTGAGATAGACCCGGTCCTTGGAGTCCGTGGTGAGGCCGCCGGTCATGCCCTTCTCGCCGAGGTCCTTCACCGAGGCCGCGACCTCGGCGTCGGTCACCCCCGGATCGAGCAGGCCCGCGGTCTCGACCGAATAGAGCCGGCGGCTCATCAGCGGTGCGTAGTAGAGGCGGGCGCCGTCGGGGCTGATCGCGATGCCGTTGGCGCCGCCCTTCGGATGCTGCGGCGGGCCGTCGCCCTTGGTCAGCATCACCGGACGCTTCTCGACGAACTTGACGATGCCCTTCTGCGACTTGGTGCTGGCGTGCGAGGCAAGCCGCCGTGCGACCTGCCCGGTGGCGAGGTCGACGGCGAGGATCGCCCCGTCCTCGCCCTGGCCCTGGTCGGTGATGTAGCAGCGTTGCCGGTCCGCGCGGATCTCGATGCGCAGGTCGTTCAGCGACGAGGTCGGGGTGATGCCGGCCTCCAGCGGCACTACGCGCAGGATGCGGTTTGCGGTGATGTCCATCTGCAGAAGCTTGGCCGCGCCCTGCACCGGCGCGCCCTTGCCCTCGGGTATGCCGGAATCGAGGATCCACAGGGTGTCGTCAGCGGCGAAGATGCCGTTCGGCACGTGGAACAGGGTGGCCTGCGGCCTGCCCGGATCGAACGCGTTCGTCGCCGCGTCGGGATAGGGTTTCACGGAGCCGTCGGGCAGCACCTCGCCCAGCGTGGTCGGCTCCTTGCCGGTGAAGCGCGGCATCATCACGAAGACGCGGCCCGCGCGGGAGATCGCGAGGCCGGTCGGCGTCGAGGGGGCGTGGGCGGCGAGCGCCAGCTCCATCGCCCGCGCCGGGCGGCTCGCGACCGCGCGGCCGCCCGGCGCGGGCGAGCCGGTCTCGGCGGCGGCGACCGGTGCGGCAAGGGCGGCGAGGCCGCCGGCGAGGATGTGGCGTCGGGGGAGGGGCATGCTGGTTCCGGTTGGAAGGGCGATCAGCCGCGGGGAGCGACGCGCAGGTCGATGGCGTGCACGGCGCGGCCCGCCGCGATGAAAAGGCGGCGCCCGTCCGCCCCGCCGAAGGCGAGGTTGGCCGCCGCCGTCGGGGTGGCGATCCGCCCGAGCGGCGTCCCGTCGGGGGCGTAGATGCGGATGCCGTCGATGCAGGCGGCGTAGACCCGGCCGGCGGTGTCGACCTTGAGGCCGTCCGGTGCCCCGGCCTCGATGGCCGCGAAGGTCTCCGGGTTGCCGAGGCGTCCGTCCGCACCGACGGCGAAGGCCATCACGGCACGGCCGCCCTCGGGGTTCAGGGATGCGCCGGCCTCGCTGACGTAGAGCCTGCGCCCGTCGGGGGAAAAGGCGAGGCCGTTCGGCTGGTCGAGGACGTCGGTCATCGCGGTCAATTCGCCGGACGGCGCGATGCGGTAGACGCGGCGGGCCGCCTGCTCGGGCTCGGCGAGGATGCCCTCCTCCGCTTGCGTGATGCCGAAGACCGGATCGGTAAACCACACAGCGCCGTCGGCGGCGACCACCGCGTCGTTCGGCGAGTTCAGGCGGCGTCCGTCGTAGCGCTCGGCCAGCACCGTCTTCGCGCCGCCGGGCTCGCGACGGACGACCCGGCGGGTGCGGTGCTCGCAGGTGACGAGGCGGCCCTGGCCGTCCAGGGTGTTGCCGTTGGCGTTGTCGGAGGGGTCGAACAGGGAGCGCACCCGGTCGTCCGACCCGAGCACGCTGATGCGGTTGGCCTTGGTGTCGCTGAACACGAGCCCGCCGAGGGCAGGCGCCCAGCATGGTCCCTCGCACCAGCGCCCGTCGGCGTAGAGCGTGTGCAGGCGGGCCGCCGGGTCGATCAGGGCGGTGAGACGTGGATCGTCGATCCGCACCGCCGGGGAGGCGGCCCGCGCCGGGGAGGCGGCGAGCGCGAGGCCGCCGGCCAGGACGCTGCGGCGAAGCAATTGCGGCATGGGTCTCCCGGGGCGGGCGGCCGGTGGCGGTCGCGACGCTGGAGAAGGGCGCGAGGCCTCGGGCGGTTCCACGCGCCCGGCACTCGCGGCGACTGCGATCCAGCAGCGGCACAGCACGGGTTCGCGCAAAAGCCTCCCCGAGCAGCCACCGTGCACAGGGTGATCGTCCCATCAGGTTCGCATTGCGATCCAGACCGAAGTTGCCGCATGGCGGAAGGATGACCGCTTGCGGGAAGCTTCGGCAGGCGCGCGTTCGATGGGATTGGGTCGGATGCGGAGAGACCTCTCCGAGAAATTAGGCCGATTTTCTTGGTCGGTCGTCGACGGGTATCAAGCGCTGGATTCCCGCCCTTAGAGCCCGGCCGAGAAGGGGTGCGCCCCCTCGCCCCGCCTGCGGGGAGAGGGGGGAATCGCGACCATTTCGGCCAGACTCTTAGGATCGTGCCTTGGGGCGTAGCGTGATACGCGTCAGCTCAGACCAAGGACCGAGCCTCAGGGCGAAGCCCGGCCACAGACCCGTACCGTTGTTGACGTAAAGGGTCATGCCACCGACCGCGTATGCGCCGGAGACGAACCCGTTGTTCGCCCGAGCGACAAGCCGGTCGAGCCCCCCGATCATTCCACCATGGGTATGCCCGGAGAGCTGCAGGGATACGCCCTTGGCAGCCGCCTTGGCAGCCCCCTTCGGCTGGTGGTCGAGAAGGACGATGGGGGCGCCTGACGGCGTACCGGCCAGCGCGGCATCGAGGTCGTGGGCCGGTTGTCCGGAATGCGAGGCCGACAGGTCGGTCATGCCGGCGAGGACCACGGCATCGTCATCGCGTCTCAGCACCGTATGCCCGTTCTCAAGCACGCCCATGCCGAGGTCGGCATAGTGGCGCATCCACGCGGCGTACTCGAAGAAATACTCGTGGTTGCCTGGGATCACCCAGACCCGATCCGGGGCGCGGAGACCCCGAAGCGGCTCCACGTCGACGCGACGCGAGGCGAGCGACCCATCGATCAGGTCGCCGGTGACGACGATGACGTCGACGCCGAGCGCGTTGGCTCGTGTCACCACCTCCCGGGCCCAGGCGGCCGGGAACAGGCGGCTCAGGTGCAGGTCCGTCAACTGGAGAAGGGTGTAGCCGTCGAAGCGGGCCGGAAGGTTGTCGATCTCGACGGTGACATCCTTGAGCGGCGGCACCCGCACGGCTTGCTGGACCGCGACCGCCGACAGGAGCAGGGCCAGAGCCGCCTCGGCGTAGCGCCACCCGGCTGGGATCGCCCAGCCGCCACCGGGCAAGAGCCTGGATGCCAGCGCCACGACGTCGAGCGTCAACTGCATCGCCGCTACGAGGAAGATCGCGCCGAACGCCCAGTTGAACAGGACGATGAGCAATCGCGAAAACTCGGGCGCGAAGACCGAGCCTGAGGAGAGGCGACTCCACAGGTGATACTGGGACGCGATCAGCAAGAGGACGGCGACGACCGCCTTCAGTGCAAGCGGCCACGGAAGCGGCCACAGCACCCGGGTAATCACGTAGACGCACGGCAGACCGAAGATCAGGTGGAACATGCTCTCGATTCGACGACGGAGGGCTGCTGGCGTGCGGCCCTTCCGGTATCCAGGATGAAGGAGACCAGTTTGATGACCGTGACTGAAGGGACGGGCCTATCCGCTTATCAAGCGACGTCAGGTGCTCCTCGACACTCCCATCGTCCTGGTTGACGACTATCCCTCGCGATCAGGATGAGCCGGTATCGCTGGAAGGCGATGAGGTCACGGGCACCCGTCTCGATGTCCGTCGCGGCCATCCTCGCCGCGAACAGCGCCGACCCGGCTCCGACCGTGGTTCCGGGAAGGTCGTCGAGGATCTCGTGGCGCCTCACCAAGATCACAAGGATCCGGCGCTATCGGGATGCCGGCCGAGCCCCATGAGACGTCCATGACGACCTTCGCCGACGTCACGCGACGCTCGCCCACCCTCCCGGAACCGGACACCCGTGGCCTCGACCGCCGCCGCTTCGGCGCGATGGCCCTGGCGGCGGGGGCCGGAGCCTGGCTCTCGCCCCTCCCGGCAGGGGCCCTGCCTTCGTCCGCCGAAGCACGGTTCGTCGACTTCGAGTGGGTCGACCCGTCACGTGACCGCGCGGTACCGGCGCGGCTCTACTGGCCCGCCGCCTCCGACATAAAGGGTCCGGTCCCGCTGATCGTCTTCTCCCACGGGCTCGGCGGCACGCGAAAGGGCTACAGCTACCTCGGCGAGGGATGGTCGGCGCGTGGGACGGCCAGCCTTCACATTCAGCATGTCGGGAGCGACCAGACGCTGTGGCAGGGAAACCCGTTCCTGCTTCTCGACCGCCTCGACGGCGCGGCGGACGAGCGCGAGGCCATCGAGCGGACCCGGGACGTGAGCTTCGGCCTCGACCGCCTGCTCGGCCGGGACAACCCCTTCCATGCCGCCATCAACACGAAACGCATCGTCGCGGCCGGTCACTCCTACGGGGCGAACACGACCCTGATCCTCACCGGCGCCCAGGTCATCCGGGACGGGAAGCCCCTTGGGCACCGGGACCCGCGCTTCACGGCGAGCATCGTAATCTCGGCGCCGCCCTTCTACGGCGAGACGGACCTCGCCGCGGTCGTCGCCGCGGTGGACGTACCTACTCTCCACGTGACGACGACGGAGGACACCATCCGCATCCCCGGCCGCTATTCCCCGGTGCAGGACCGCATCGACGTCTTCAACGCCGTTCCCACGGCGCAAAAGGCCCTCGTCGTGTTCCAGGGTGGTCCGCACAGCGTCTTCACCGACCGCTCCCTCCGAAGCGGCGGGCCGCTGAACCCCTTGATCAAGCGTGCGACGATGGAAGCCGGCTTGGCGTTCCTCGACCTCGTCCACCGCTCCGACCCCGTTCCTCTGGAGCTTTGGAACGCGACGTGGAAGCCGATCCTGGCCGAGGCACCGGTGCCATTTACGGTCCCGCCAAGGCAGGCGGATCGTAGACGTCGCGCCTGATATGCGCATCGCTGCCCGTCGTTCCCGAGCTATAGCTTCTGCTATCTAACATTCGAGCAGCCTGGGCGAAAGTTCCGCAACAGGTAAATTGCCGTTGTTAAGCGCCCCTCAGCTTCCGTCCGCTTTGGGGTAGCCATCGTCGCTGCTTGTACGACGGGGTTGGGTCGAGTGCGGAACGTCCGCATACGGCCCCATCACCGGAGCATCAGTTCGGGTGTCTCCTCGCCTCGTCGGCATGGGCCGGCGAGGAGACAGACGATGGGACATTCTGCACACGATCCGGCCGTCAAAGGACGGCCGGCCTGGAATGCTGGCCGCAAACTTGGCGCCAAACGGGCCCTCAAACCTCAGCAGGTCTGGGCCATTCGGTTCTGGCTTGACCGCGAACGGCGCACCCGCGACCGGGCAATGTTCGACCTTGCCATCGACAGCAAGCTGCGCGGCTGCGACATCGTCAAGCTAAAGATCGGCGATCTCGTCAGTGGCGGTCGCGTTCGTAGTCGGGCCATCGTCACCCAGCGCAAGACCGGCCGACCGGTGCAGTTCGAATTGCTCGAACCCGCACGAACCAGCATCCTCGCATGGCTGGAGGCCAGGGGTGGTACGCTCGACGAATACGCTTTCCCCAGCAGGCTCGACGGCGTCACGCACATCAGCACCAGGCAGTATGCGCGCTTGGTCGATGAGTGGGTCACGGGCATCGGGCTGCGCAGCGAGGATTATGGCACCCATTCCCTCCGCCGCACGAAGGCATCGTTGATCTACAAGCGAACCGGCAATCTGCGTGCCGTCCAGATCCTACTTGGCCATACCAAGATCGAGAGCACGGTCAGATACCTCGGCGTCGACGTCGAGGATGCCCTGACCTTGGCAGAGGGAACTGAGATTTGAGCGTTCGGCCCCTCGGCTTTTGTGTCGAGGGGCTTCGGAACCGGACCGGCAGCAAAGCGCCCATCCCAGTCATTCAGTCGACACTCGCGCTTTCTCTGAAGCGGACGTTCGAGCAGCCCAGCGCTGCAGCCCAACTATGGAATCGAAGCCAAGGGAGATCGGACATGCCCGACGAAAAGGGGCCGTACCGACGATGCACCCGAACCGACCGAGGACTTCGGCCTGCCGACGCCGCCAAGCCCGGAACGCTTCCCGCCTCCCCACTTGCCGCCCCCCTTCCGGAGGACGACGCCCCGCCCGGGGAGCCGCAGACCGATGGTTGGCCTTGAAGTCGGTGCGCGCATAAGCCGGGGTGGCCTGCTCCAAGCGGTCCCCCGACCGCCGGAACGACCGTTTCAGGCCCTTAGGCGATGGGTGTTGTCCGCGACGAGTTCTCGATAGCGGGCGATGACGTCGCCGTGGCTGCCACCCGCCATCAGAGTGTTGGCAGCCTCCATCGCAGCCACGACCTTCTCGCCGACCATCGAGACTATCTCAGCTTGGCCTTTGGCACCGCCCCAGGCAATCTGCACCAGCCGCAACTCGATGACCTTCTGAGCCTCCACGGCGAGGAGGAACGCGGCATAGAACTCGTTCAGCATAACAACTCCGGTTGTTCGGCCGCCTCCGACAACGCCTGAACTGGGGGCGGTCCCTGCGGACGATGACGTAGCCCAGACCCGTTCGGGTGCGGCGTTCACCTCGCTGCGGCGACCGGAACCGTGCCTTCCAGAGGTATCGCGGGTGTCCAGACGGTCGCCCGCGCTGATCGGGATCTCAAATCCTTGGCATCCCGAGGCACGGGGGAATCGTCGGATATCGTCGGGCTCTCTTCCTGAAAATGTCCCGAGCCCCGCCATCGCCGGGTGTCGATCCGGCTCAGTCCCGGGTCGAATGGTCGGGATGGGATCTTGGGCCTCGCAGGGTTCGCATGGTGGCAGCGATCAGGCACCTCACGCGTTGCAGCATGCGTTCGTTGGCTTGCGCGAAGAGGGAAAGACGGAATGACCGGCTCGAAACCGCGAGTGGCGCTCGGGCTTCAAGGGGGCGGATCCTACGGCGCGTACGGGTGGGGCGTAATCGATCGTCTCTTGGAGGAGCATATCGAGATCGTCGCCGTAAGCGGCGCGAGTGCCGGCGCGCTGAACGGCGCCGCCTTGGTCGCCGGCCTCGCCACCGCTGGCGATGACGGTGGCCGCGAGGCCTTGGAGCGGCTGTGGCGAACCACGGCCGAGCGCTCGCCCCTCCGGGGGTTCGAAACGTTCGGGACTTACTTCGAACCCTTCGTCGACCCGTTCGTGGCTCGGTCCTTGGCCATGTTCCGAGAGGCGTCGGCATATCTCACGCCGTTCCTGCCGACGTTGCGCGACATGCATCTGTTTCAGGATGTCGTGCGCTCCAGCATCGACCTCGACGCGGTCGCCAGGCAGGATCTGGTGCCGCTCTACGTCTCTGCGACCGATATTTTGACCGGGGCGGCACGCCTGTTCACCGGGTCGGACGTCACCCTGAAGGCTCTCATGGCTTCCTCGTGCCTCCCAGAGTTGTTTGCGCCGGTCGAGATCGACGGTCGGCACTACTGGGACGGGGGCTACGCCGCCAACCCAGCCCTGGAGCCTCTCGTCTTCAATGGACACGGCGCGACCGACCTGATCGTCCTACAGCTGACACCCTTCTTCACCGACGAGATCGGTCAGCTGCCGTCCGAGATTTCCGGTCGGGTCAGCGACATCAGCTTCAATGCCTGCCTGATGCGAGACTTGAAGGCCTTGAACGAGTGGAAGCGCTTCGCTCAGGCATCGCAAACCCACGATGCACGACTGGAGGCCGTGGCGGAAATCAACATTCACCTGCTCCATGCGCCCTGCGAACTGTCCGGCGGGAGCGTCAGTAAGCTGGATACGCGATGGTCAACGCTGACGGGTCTTCGTGAACTCGGGCGTTCGACGGCGGACCAGTGGCTCGCGGACGTAGGTAGCAAGATCGGCTCGGGCTCCAACGTACAGGCTCTCGAACGTGCCGTTACAGCTCCCTATAGAACTTGAAGGCGACGGCGGATCTCGGCCCAGTGTCGGAAACGGGTGGATTTTCGCCAGTCCGCTTTGCGCCAAAGTTCGAGGTAAGCTGCCGAGCGAACCGTTCGGAGGGATCATGAAGACCGACTGGAATTTGATCCGCGATATGATGAGCGCAGCCATCGATACATGCGAACGGATCGAGGCTTGCGGCTACTCTGAGACTGATCGAGACGCGAGCACCGTCCTGGCCGGGCAAGATGTGAGCGTCTATGAAATGCTCGTCAGCGCGTGGACTTATCCCGAAAACATTCGATACCAAATTATCCGCTCACGCCATGATAACCAAAACGATCTACCGTACGTCCCAGAGGCGGCACGCATCTTGATCGCGATGGCGCAAGCCAGCGCTGAACTCATCGATGCAAATGTTTCTGCCACGACAGAAGCTGATGTTCGCAGGATGATCGATTGGTTTCGAAACAAAGCTGCGCCAAAAGTTGAAGAGGCGATTTCCAACAAGCGGGTGATTTGACGCTTCGATGTCCGCTTCCGGATAGTTCAAAAGCGGTGAAATCTGAATACCCTGGGTCGAAAGCGGCGCAACCACTCAAGTCGAATTGCCGTCGCCGCGCATCCTCGGCGTGAATGGGCGGATGGCTTTCCAGAAACTGATGATGCTACAGAAGGAAAGCAACGTTGCCGATAGAGCACAGCCGAATTGTCGCCAAGCCGGAGGCCAACTATTCTGGTAACTCAACGCTGAGGTCGCGCTTTTCCAGTTTTTGTCGCCAACTCTTACAGTGTACCAGCATAACAGTAGCGCGCCTGCCAAGGCAAATAGTGCCATCGCCCCCACTTTGTGCGCTGTTTGAAGCTTGGGCGTTCTGTTTCGGGAAGCAGAAAAGGCACGCGCCGCTCCTTCGCCGTTGATCCCCTACCCCTATCAGGTACCTTCAGAATGTCTGGTTACTGGAACCCGCGTTAGTTACCCGGGCGGCTGGTATGGGTCGCGGTCGGATGGACCGCTTCGGGTGTACAGCGGCTTGTCCGCTTTCATAC
>Ga0325400_1003201_pt1 | contig 14699 bp, 18 predicted proteins | sample PopdelMetagenome_2_FD_205662 | JGI IMG/M metagenome (GOLD analysis project Ga0325400, IMG submission 205662) | Populus deltoides microbial communities from Bellville, Georgia, United States - Xylem-PdKOR-R1 | ecosystem: Host-associated > Plants > Phyllosphere > Stem > Wood/Secondary xylem... | reverse complement strand
GGCGACGATGCTACGCACGGTCGCCGCCGCGGAACGGCTGCCGCGCCTCCGCGCGCTGCTGGTGCTGCGCGACGGGCAGCCGCTCGCCGAGCACCGCTTCCACGGCGGGCCGCCACTCGACCGTCCCGTCAACATCAAGTCCGCATCGAAGTCGGTCATCTCGGCGCTCGTCGGCATCGCCATCGAGCGCGGTGTGCTGGGCGGCGTCGATCAGCCGGTCGTGTCGGTGCTGAGACAGGATGCGCCCGCCCGTCCCGATCCGCGGCTTGCGCGGGTGACGGTTGGCAACCTCCTGTCGATGCAGGCGGGGCTGGAGCGCACCTCCGGCGAGTTCTACGGGCGATGGGTGTCGCGCCCGAACTGGGTACGGTTCGCACTGGCCCGGCCGTTCGTCGACGAGCCGGGCGGCGGCATGCTCTATTCGACCGGCAACACCCATCTGCTGTCGGCGATGCTGACCCGCGCATCGGGTCGGAGCACGCTGGCGCTCGCCCGCGAGTGGCTGGGGCAGCCGCTCGGGATCACGGTCCCGCCCTGGCCCGCCGACCGGCAGGGCATCTACTTCGGCGGCAACGAGATGCGCCTGTCGCCGCGGGCGCTGGCCCGGTTCGGCGAACTCTACCGGCTGGCGGGATCGTCGACGGCAGGCGAATCCTGCCCGCGTCGTGGATCGAGCAGAGCTGGACGCCCCGGACGGTTTCGCCATGGAGCGGGGGCCAGTATGGCTATGGCTGGTTCATCGGCGAGGCCGCGGGCCACCCCGTCCGCTTCGCCTGGGGCTATGGTGGGCAGATGGTGTACATGCTGCCCGACCTCAGGCTCACCGTCGTGATGACGTCCGATCCGACCGGTGCGCGCGACGGCGAGCACATCGCCGCGCTCCATCGCCTGCTGGCTGAAGGGATCGTGCCGGCGGCCGTGAAGGGTGAGGCAGGCAACACGCCGAGGCCTAACGGCGTCCAACAGGATGCTGATAGCCTGCGATCCTAAAACCTAGGGTTGGCAGGATAATTGAGGCGTCTACAGCAAGATTGCCTGAACTTCACGCCGCCTTATCCTGCAAGTCTGGTGCAACCTGTTTTGCAGGATAAGGCATGGCGGTCGTGACACCCTTCAGCGAGGAGCAGGCTCGCACGCTGATCAATCTCGAGCAGCGCTACGAGGTCTGGATCGAGGCGGAGCGCGCGCTCATGCAGCTGCCCTATGGCATGCACCGCAAGACGATCGGCGAGCACGCCTACCTCTACGAAATCCGCGACCGGCAGGGTAACGGCCGCAGCCTCGGCAGTTGGTCGGGCGAGCAGGAGCGGCGGCTCGCCGGGTATCAGGCGCGCAAAGCCGAGGCGCAGCACCGGCAGCGGGGCAGCAAGGCCGGGCTCGACGAATCGGGAAGGATGGCGCGCGCACTACGGCTGCCGCTGCTGGCGAGCGAGGCCGGGCCGATCCTGCGCGAGGCGGACCGCCGCAACCTGCTCGGGAATCAGCTTCTCGTTGTCGGCACCAACGCCATGACGGCCTATGCCGTGGAGGCGGGCGGGATCATCCGCGACGCACCGATCGAGACCGAGGATCTCGATCTCGCCTGGGCGAGCACTGATCCCCAGGAGAACGAACAGACCGTCTGGAACCTGCTCAAGGCGGTCGATCCGACCTTTACCGTCAACACCGGGCGCACGTTCCAGGCGCGCAACGCCAAAGCCTATGAGGTCGAGATCCTGGTCGCGCCGTCGCGTGCGGACGCCATGGCACGCACCGACCGGCCGCGCCCGGTGCCGCTCCCCGAGCAGGAGTGGCTTCTCCACGGCACCCCGGTAAGCCGCGCCGTCGCATGCCGCGACGGATCGCCCGCCCGCATCGTCGCGCCCGATCCGCGCTGGTTCGCGCTGCAGAAACTGTGGATGGCCGACAAGCCGCAACGCGACGCACTCAAGCGACCCAAGGATCGGCGGCAGGGTATGCTGCTGCTCACCGCCGTCGCCGAGGCGATGCCGCACTATCCGCTGGACGAGGCGTTCGAGGCGCAACTGCCGGGCGAGCTGTCCGGTTATTTCGCCGACTGGCATCGCGCGCGACCGCCGCGAGACGTGCCCGTCTGGTGAGGCGTCCTAGCGGATGTGCTCGACCTTCAGGTTCCTGACCCGGACCTTCTTCCACTCGCGATCGGCGGTAAGGGCCGGAATGCCGAGCTGCACCGCCAGCGCCAGGCAAGATCGATCGCCGAGGCTGCGACCATATTGACGCGTCTGGGCGTGCAATCCTGCGGCCGCATAGGCTGCGCCGACGTCGTGCGCGCGGACGTCGAGGCGAAGCTCGTCCAGCAGTTCGCGGGTGGTGGCCTCGTCCAGCCCGCTGAGCAGCAGCTCCTTGACGACCTCCTGAAGGTTGACCGCGGAGATCGCCGCTCGCCCGACATGGGCGGCGACATTGTCGGCACCGGGCTCATCCCGGACCAGCGCCAGCACCGCGGATGCATCGAAGACGACGGATGTCATTGCGCGTCCCGATCCTTGCCACCGGAGGCGGCCTCGCCAAGGTCAGCGGCAGCCTCGGCCTTTCGGTCGTTCAGGAAGTCGTCGGTCGTGCGCGCCTGCCTGGCATGTTCGCGGTAGAGCGCCTGCGCGCGCGAGACACCATGTCCGATCGGCGACAAGCGCACCTGATCGTCCTCGACGGTCAGAATGACCTTGGCGTCACCGTGTAGGCCCATCGCCTTCCGTACGGATGCAGGAAGAACCATGCGGCCGTTACCAGCCACCTTGATGTCCATGGTTTGTGTCGCCATCGTCTCGCATCCTGTGCTTGCACCGAAGATGCTATGTGTCACCCGTCACTACATGGCACAAGCTTGCGACAGAACAGATCTGTCCGCCAGCCTTTGATCCAGCGCCCATGAGGGTATACCCTGTCCGCGCAGTCACGGATGAACAGCTTTGCCGTCCGATCAGGGTCGCTTGCAGCTATATTGAACAGCTGTGCCGGACGGTCTAGAACCTGCCTGAACAGTTCGGGGCCGCCATGTCGCTTTTCGGATACGCACGGGTATCAACGACCGATCAGGACCTCGGCATCCAGGTCGCGGCGCTGAAGGCGGCCGGATGCCAGACGATCCGGTCGGAGAAGAAGTCGGGCACCGATCGCGGCGCCCGCACCGAACTCCAGATCCTGCTCGACTTCCTGCGCGCCGGCGACACGCTGGTGGTCACCCGCATCGACCGGCTCGCGCGCTCGATGAAGGACCTGCAGGACATTGTGCACGAACTGAAGGGCAGGGGGGTGGCGCTCAGGGCGACCGAGCAGCCGATCGATACCGGCACCGCCGCGGGCAAGGCGTTCCTCGACATGCTCGGCGTCTTTGCCGAGTTCGAGACCAACTTGCGACGCGAACGTCAGATGGAGGGGATCGCGGCGGCCAAGGCACGCGGCGTCTACAAGGGCGGCAAGCCCCGCATCGATCCCGAGGCCGTGCGCCGGCTGGCGGCGGAGGGCGTGCGGCCCGCGCACATCGCGCGCCAGCTCGGGATCTCGCGGGGCACCGTCTACCGCTTCCTGCCGGCCCCGCCCGGCGCGACAGCCTGAGCGTCAGGCAGTCTGCGGAATGTCGACGGGCGCGGGTAGGTCGGGATCGGGCACGTCGCGGTGCTCGATCCACCAGCTGGCGTCGGTCACGTCCAGGCAGGCGGGATGGCCGGCGTCAGCCGCGGCGCCGCCCGCGCCAAGCTGCGCCAGCCGCCTGGCGCCGCCCGGGGGCCATGGGGATCGCAGCGGCGACGTCGCCCGGCGCATCCGGGACAGGCGTCAGACCGACACCGCACTCGTGATCCTGCCGTCCTGCCCGAAAATGCGGAAATAACGGGCGACCTCGGCCGGGTCGCCGGTCGCCTTGGCGGGATTGTCGGACAGCTTCACCGCCGGGCGGCCGTTCGCGCCGGTGACCTTGGCGACCAAGGAGATCGGCGCCAGCGCGCTTCCACCCGCCGGGTCGCAGCCGCGGAAATCGTTGGTGAGATTGGTCCCCCAGCCGAAGCTGGTCCGCACCCGGCCGTGGAAGTGCCGATAGGTGCGCTCGATCGCGTCGACGTCCATGCCGTCGGAGAAGATCAGCAGCTTCTCCCGCGGGTCGACGCCCTGCGCCTGCCACCAGTCGATGATCTGCTCGCCCCCCTCGATCGGGGGCATCGAGTCGGGGCGAAAGCCGGTCCACTCGGAAAGCCACGCGGGCGCCCCCGCCAGGAACGCGGTCGTCCCGAACGCGTCGGGCAGCGCAATCAAGAGGTTGCCGTCATATTGCGCCCGCCACTCGTCGAGCACGCGATAGGGCGCCGCGGCCACCCCGGCATCGTCGTCGGCCAGCGCGGCGAGCACCATCGGCAGCTCGTGCGCGTTGGTGCCGATCGCCTCCAGGTCGGCGTCCATCGCCAGCAGCACGTTGGACGAGCCGATGAAGCGCGGACCCAGCCCCTCCTTCAACGCCTCGACGCACCAGCGCTGCCACAGGAAGCCGTGGCGCCGGCGGGTGCCGAAGTCGGAGATCACGAGGTCGGGCAACTCGCGCAGCCGCTCGACCTTTTCCCACAGCTTCGCCTTGGCGCGCGCATAGAGCACGTCCAGCTCGAACCGCCCGCGCCCCTTCAGCGCCGCCCGCGCGCGCAGCTCGTTGACGATCGCCAGCGCCGGGATCTCCCACATGGTGGTGTGGGTCCACGGGCCGGGAAAGCGCAGCTCGAACTGCCCGTCGACCGTGCGCAGCTCGTACTCGGGCAGGCGGAAATCGGCGAGCCACGCCAGGAACTCGGGCGCGAACATCCGCTGCTTGCCATAGAAGCTGTTGCCCGCGAGCCAGATCAGCTCCTTCTTGGCGAAGCGGACAGTGCGGGCATGATCGAGCTGTTCGCGCAAGGCGCCCTCGTCGATGTCATCCGCCAGCCGCACCGCCTTGGTCCGGTTGATGAGTGAGAAGGTCGCGTGCACGTCCGGATGCAGCCGCCAGATCAGCTGGAGCATCAGCAGCTTGTAAAAGTCGGTGTCGAGCAGGCTGCGGACGATCGGGTCGAGCCGCCAGCTATGGTCCCAGGTACGGGTCGCGATATCGGTGACGGGCATGGTGGTTCCTCAGCCGGTGACGAGGTGGAGGGGGCGGGCGGCGGGGCCGATCACGACCCGGCGCCCCCAGTCGAAGGGGATGAAGTCCTGCTCGATCCCGTCGGCGAAGATCACCCCGCCGTCGTTCATCCGCGACGTGACCGCCAAGGGATCGCCGGACAGCCTGCCGTGGCGCATCGCGGTGCCGGTCGCGATGCTGGGGAAGGGTTCGCGCACGAACCAGCCGACCGCACGCTCCTCCGGCCCCAGCGCCAGCCGGGCGCCGGTCGCCTCCGCGATCGACCGCGCCCAGCCGGTCGCCCCCGTGCCCGACGCGACGATCAGCCCCGATGACGACTGGTCCTCATGCGCGTCGCCGGCGGCCAGGGTGTAGCGCGCCGACTGGTGGCTGCGATGGCCGACGAACACCTCGTTGAGCGCCAGCAGCGCTTCGCCCGTATCGAGCCGCGCCTCGACCATCGTCCGCCGTTCGACGAGCGCCGCGCCGCTCACGCTTGCGCGCAGCAGGTCGGGCAGGCGGGCGAGCGGCACCCGCACCAGCACCCCGTCATACAGATCGGGGGCGGGGTTCACCCCCAGCACCGGCTGGCCGGTGAGGTATTTGGCGACATTGGCGACCAGCCCGTCCTGCCCCACCGGCACCACCACGTCCTCCGGCCCGAACAGGAACCGGTCGAGGTCGGCGCGCGCGACCAGCGCCTGCCGCCAGTCGTCGGGCACCGCCGCGCGCGCAGCCTGGAGCGTCGCCGCGAGTTGCCGGTCGCGCGCCTCCAACGCCTCGATCGCCTGCCCGCGCGACCTGAGAAAGAAGCGCGCCTGCTCGCGCGTCGCATGGCGGGCGATGAGCTGGCGATAGTCGCTCTCGCGGGTGACGAACACCGCACGGGGGGTGATGGTGGGCATGGGCGTCTCCCGGATGTGCCCCCGCGAAGGCTGGGCCCCAGTCTGGGCTCCCGCCTTTGCGGGAGCACATGGGGTTCTAGCGAGCCGTGGCCGGCAGTTCGCGGCGGACCTCGCCCAGCAGCGTCGCGAGCAGGTCCGGCGTCACGTTGACGTGCTCGATCGTATCGAGCTTGCCCGCCAGGTCGCGTGCGGCGAGCCCCATCAGCACGCCGGGTGGCAGGTCACGATAGATCGCGATCCGCTCGCGCTCGGCCTCGGCCCGCGCGGCCTCGACCGTACGGATCCGCTCCGCCTCGCCGCCGGCCTCGATCCCCTGCGACTCCGCCACACCGGCAGCACGCGCGCGGGCGTTGTCGGCCTCCTCCGCGATCAGCAGCTTCTCGCGCCGGGCAAGCTCGGTGCGGTTGGCGAGCTCGTTCTCGGCGATCGCCCGCTCCTTCTCCACCGCCAGCGCGCGCCGCTCGAAGGTCGCCTCGTCGGCCTTTTGCTGCAACGCCTCGAAGGTCGGGGTCTGGAGCGCACGTTCCAGCTCGCTGGTGGGGGCAAGGTTGGTCAGCCGGATCGCGGCGATGCCGAGCCCCAGATCGGCCAGCGCCGGGTCGGTCGCCAGCGCCGCCTCCAGCGCCGTGCGCAGCGGCTCGGGCCCCGCGTCGAGCAGCGCCCTGACCGGCGCCTGCGCGAGGTACTGGAGCGCCGCCTGGTTGACGAGCCCGGCGAGGCGGGTCTCGATCCGCTGGATCGGCTCGGCGGTCCACGCGCCGGTGAACAGCCCGATGCTGAAATCGACCCGCGTGGCGAGCAACTCGGGGTCCGCGACCCGCCAGGTCAGCGTGCCCTGCACCGCGACCGACTGGAAGTCGCGGCTGCGCCCCTTGACGAAGATCGCCATCTCGCGATCGTCCATCGGCAGCTCGGCGATGCTCGCGGTCTCCGGCCGGAACCAGAAGACGAGGCCGCGCCCCGACTGGCGCACCCGCCCCTTGCGATAGCGGATGACGTGGTTGCTCGCGTCCGCGCGCAGCTGCGCCGCGACCCCGAAATTCTTGATGTGCGCCATCATGTGTCTCCCGTGTAGCGATAGAGTTCGGCCGGGCGGAACGACGCGCCGGTCTCGCGCTCGCCGGTCGCGGCGATCCGGCCGCTGTCGATCAGGCGGCGGCGAAAGGCGGGCTTGTTGAGCGGGCGGCCGAGGATCGCCTCGTGGACGTCCTGCAACGCGCGCAGCGTGAAGCGTTCAGGGAGCAGCGCAAAGGCGACCGGCGACCAGTCGAGCTTGCCGCGCAACCGCCGGACCGCGAGGTCGAGCATCGCGGAATGGTCGAAGGCGAGGGGGACCGGCTCGCCATCGACCAGCGCGGTCGCGACCCCGCCCTCGGGCACCGCCACCCGCGCCAGCGCCAGCCCCGGCGCGGCCACGAACCGTGTCGCGGGCAGCAGCGCGAAATGGGCAACGCTGACGATCCGCATCCTGGGATCGCGCTCCACCGCGCCAAAGGTGTAGAGCTGTTCGAGATACGCATCGCCCATCCGCGCCTTGTCGGCCAGCACGCGCCGCGCCGCCTCGTCCAGGCTTTCGCCGATCCCGACGAACCCGCCCGGCAACGCCCATGTGCCGGCATGGGGGTGGTCCTGTCGGCGGTGAAGCAGCACCGCCGGCGCGCCGTCGACGACGCTGGCCAGGATCAGGTCGACCGCGACCGAGGGCCGCTCGAACGCGGCAGGGTCGTAGCTGTCCAGGAACGTGGCCTCGTCCACCGATCGCATCCTTATATGCGGTATGCGCTTTACTTATGTGCGGTCTGCACCTATGTCAACTGGGCAAGCAGGAGACAGCCAATGCGCTTCGTCATCGTCGTGGACATGCAGCGGGACTTCGTGGCGGTGGACGGCGCGCTGCCGGTGCCGGGGGCCGAGGCGATCGTCGCACCGGTCGACGCCTGGCTCGCCGGGCTGCGCGCGGGCGAGGTGGCCGGGGTCCTGTTCACCGCCGATACCCATGTCCCCGCCGTCTATGCGCTGTCGGAAGAAGCGAAGCAGTTCCCGCCGCATTGCGAGGTGGGCACGCCGGGCTGGGCGCTGGTGGTCGATCCGGGCGCAGTCGATCCGGCGATCCCCTGCTACCGGCTAGAAAAGGGCGTGTTCGACATGTGGGCCGAACCCGGCCTTGCGCTCGAACGGATCGGTACGGAGGACGCGACCGATCGCGACGCCTTCTTCGCCGCGCTGCGCGCGTCGGGGGTCGAGGAGGTCGAGATGGTGGGCGTCGCGGCCGACTATTGCGTCCGCTGGGCGGTGGAAGGGCTGATCGCGCGCGGCTTCCGCGTCACCGTCCCCGCCGCGCTGACCCGCGGCATTGCCCGCCCGATCGACGCGGTCGCGGCCGAGGAGTGGGCCGGCTGCGCTGTCACGGTCACGGGGGCGGCATGATGTCCGACGCCGTGCGCCTGTCGAAACGCCTGTCGCTGTGGCTGCGCCACCAGCCGGAGGCCGCGGGGCTGACGCTCGATGCGCAAGGGTGGACCGAGGTCGACGACGTGCTCGCCGGTTTCGATCGGGCAGGGATGCCGATCGACTGGCCGACCCTGCTCCGGCTGGTGGACGACAGCGACAAGCAGCGCTTCGAACTGTCGGCCGACACGTCGCGCATCCGCGCGCGGCAGGGCCATTCGGTCGCGGTCGACCTGGGTTGGCCGCAGGCGGTGCCCCCGACGCTGCTGTACCACGGCACCGTCGAGCCGGCGTTGCCCGCGATCCTCGCCGAGGGGCTGAAGCCGATGCGCCGCCATCACGTCCACCTGTCTCCCGACATCAACACCGCGACCCGCGTCGGTGCCCGGCGGGGCGCGCCGGTGATCCTGGCGATCCGCGCCGCGGCACTGGCCGAGGCGGGTCAGGTCTTCCTCCTCACCGGCAACGGCGTCTGGCTGACCGACCACGTCCCGCCAGCCTACCTCGCGCGAACATCCACCTGATGGTGACCGGCCCCGAGTGCCGGAAATTACATAACCTGACTTATCGGATTGGCAGATCGGGCGCTCACCGCTGCTCGCCCAGCCCCGTCGCGGTCCAGTACAGCCCGCCGAGCAGGTGCTGGAGGTAGCGCTCGTCGCGGTACATCTCGGGCGTGTGCCCCAGCAGGGTGACGAACACGCGGGCACGGCCAACCCGGTGGTACCACGCCTCCGGATGGTCCGCGCCCATCCGCCGGCCGACCTGCCCAGGCCAGATGCGGGTCGGGTCATAGCTCGCCTCGTCGACCCGCAGCACCGGCCGGATCGCGACGGCGAAGGGGTTGCGGGTCACATAGAACTCGTCGCTCCAGATCCAGCGATCGGGCAGGCCGAAGGTCGCGGGGAACCCCTTGTCGGCGACCGTGACCACGCCCGTCTGGATCTTGGGGTGGTTGACGAACGAGCGGCCGACCAGCCGCTCGTACCAGGGCCAGGCGTTCGGCGGGACGATCGCGGCGCGGTGCACGACCATGACGTTGCCGCCGCCCTGCACATAGTCCTCGAAGTGCCGGCGCTGGCTCGCGCTCAGCTGCTCCGCCGGGGTGTTGAGGACCATCACCGCGGCGTACTGGCGAAGGTCCCCGTCGAACACCGCGGGATCGGCGGTCCAGGTCAGCCCGAACGCGTGCAGCCGCGCCAGCCGCTCCAGGCTTTCGCGCGCGATCGGAATGTACTCGTAATGATAGGTGCTAGGCGTTGCGATCACGAGCACCTTGAACTGGTCCTCGGCCTGCGCCGCCACGGGCAGCAGCATCCAGGCCAGCGCCGCGAGCACCCGCATGACGGCCCTGATCATCCACCCCTCCCCCGTTCTGGCGGGCCGCGCGATAGCAGGCCGGCACGCGTCGGGCATCACCGATATGCCCCCAGGAACAGGTCTCCCAGCGCCCTTCGGCGGAACAGCGTCGCCCAGCGCCGGCGCCGATGCTCGGGCGCGTCATGCAGGATGTGGCAGCGCTGGCAAAAGGCGGCAAGGTTGCGGGACGCGTTGTTGCCCGGATCGTGGTCGCGATGCGCGCTCGCCAGCACCACCCGTGTCGTGCGCGCGGGCGCCGGCACCAGCCCCTCGATCAGCACCGCCTGCGCCACCCGCTCGGCGCCGGGCCGCGGCAGGCCCCGCACCCGCCGCCCCCGCCCGTCACGCCAGTGACCGCGGTCCTCGTCCCACCAGCACCCGTCGGCCAGCACCCTGACCTCGCGCCCATGCGGCCGCCCGCACCCGTCGCACACCCCCCGCGCCCGCCGGAACCGCACCAGCCGCGACAGCTCGGGCCAGTCGATCGGGTATAGCCAGCGATGCTCGGGACGGATCGGCATCGCGATTCTATGAGTCAACGCCCCGCGGAACGGAAGCGGAAAATGCACATCATGTCGACATGTCTCAAGATCGACATGTCGATTGCGTGGGTATCACCGGAACGCCTCCATCTACCCGTCGCGCGCAGCACGGCCGCCTGAGCGGTGAACAGGTCGCTGCAAGCGCGGGCGACGGCGAGCAGGTTCTGGTCGGCGATCAGGATACCGCACCGCCGAAACTACCCGCCCCCCGGTCCAGATCGGCAAGGTCGCCGACACTTCCCGTGCCGCTGGCGTGATCATAGCCCAGCCGGTCATAGCCCGCAGGGCCGCCCACCGCCGCGGTCGGCCGTCCGGCGACGCGCGCCTGTTCGTGACGCTCGGCTAGCGCCTCCTGCCGGGCGCTGTGGCGCGCCGGCAAGGGCCGGACACTCATCTCCAGCGCCAAAGCGGACCGGATCATATGGTCAGGAACGAACATCGGTACGCATGGCATCACCGCAACGGGCGGATGATCGAACTTGCGCCAGCCGACGCGCTAACCGTCGGACGTTCGGGCCTCCCGGTCGCGCAGCATCTCTGCCCGTCTTCTCGGCGCTTGCGCCATGACAGCGCGGATGAAGGGCAGGTTGGCATCGAATACCGGGACTTGCCAGATCTCCTCACCCATCGTCGACAACCATGCCTTGACCAGCCAGAGCAGAGCCTGTTCGTGCCTGCCATCGACCAACCGGTCGGCGAGCGGCGCCGCGAAGCTGTGTGGCAGACGATGTCGCCCCAGCGCCTGCGCCGCCGCCTTTGACACGTCTGCATCGCGATCGTCGGCACGCTCGATCAACGGCTGAAGGGGTACGGGATCGTTGCGGATGGCGACCAGCGTTTCGCGCCGGGCGACCTCCCAACGTATGCCGTAGCGGCGGTCCAGCGCGGCCGCCGCTTCCAGCCGGGCGGCCGTCTCATCGTCGCCGACGAGGCGCAGACCATCCAGATCGACCGTGTCGCCAGCCAGGGCGCGCTGTTCCAGCATGCCTCGTGCCAGCGCCCGCTCGTCGGCCGACATGCCGTCGAAATGATACGGGAAATACCCGTCGCCCTTTTCGGGTCCGGTTGCATCGAATTGCGCCTGGAACGCGGCAAAGGTCATGGCCAGCCTCCTGTTTCGGGCATGATGACCCTTTCGTCGAAACGGGTGATCCGGCCCGCGGCCTTGCCCGCCTCAATCTCGGGCAATTCGTAGTTCTTGAACACATAGCCGCCGCCCGCCTTGCTGGGCGTCTGCAACGCCTCGATCTCGCCGGACAGCCCGCGCGTGTACTTCGCGGAGGTCTGGCCCCACAACTGCTCGCCGCCCTTGTCCCACGGCATCTTGGTGTTGAGGTCGGTCCAATCATCGATGACTTTGCCGCCGGGCGTCTGTTCCAGCGTCGTGCCGCCATGGGCACGGGCATAGTCCCCCGCCGCCACCTTGTTCCCCGACCAGAGATACTCCGGCTTGCCGCCGGTGGAAACATCCAGCCGGGCCACCACCGCATCGACGTCGCCCGCGTCGACATGGCGTTGCAGCACCGCCCGCGCCTGATCGATCTCGCCCTCGTTCAACAGGCGCGTGATCTTGTTCCGCTCGATTACCCGGCAGGCCATCTTCACGTCGCTCGGCAAGTACCGATGCGTTCCCGCACTCCCCGCCGCCGGTGCCGGCGACGGGCAAGGTCATCACCGGTCCGTATCAACCGTGCTCGACAAGGCAAGGAGACCGTCGGCGCGGGCAAGGAGGTGGTCGCGCCATGCGAGTTTGCGCATCCAGCCGGGCGGGATCGCATGCACGCCGTACAGCGCCCCCGCCAGCTGGCCCGCAACCGCCGCCACGCTGTCGGCATCGTCGGCAAGATTGGCGGCGAGCAGCACCGCCTCTTCGAAGCTGCGCGTGTTCCATACGCTCCACAGGGCCGCCTCCAGCGTGTCCACGACGTAGCCGGACGACCGCACCTGATCGCGCGGCTTGCCCTTGTACTCGCCGGCATTGATGATCTGGATGCGCGGGGTGACCGAGGCGATCCGAGACGCCAGCACCTCCTCGCGGGTGCCGCCGCGCAGGGCATGGTTCATCATCGCCCCGAACAACTGGCAGGCCGCCAGAGCCTCCTGCGCGCCGTGCGTCACCCGGCTCTGCCCCGCGGCAAGGCGCCAGGTTCGTTGCAGCGAGGATCGGTACGCGATCGCCAGCGGCGCCACCCGCACCAGCGAACCGTTGCCGGCCGTGTGGTCGCTGGCATTGCCCTGCCACCGGCCATCCGCCGCCTCATGCCCTTCCACCGCGGTCCGGGTGGCGTTGCCGATGTCGAAGCAATGGTCGCGCACGCTGTTCAGCCCATCACGATACCAGCGGACCAGCAGCAGAGCGAATCCGCGTGGCTCGAACCCACCGTCCCGGACCAGCGCGTCGGCGAGGCACAGCGCCATGCTGGTATCGTCGGTCCATTGTCCGGCTTCGAGGCAGAACGGCCCACCTCCCACCATGTCGCGCACCTGCCCGGCGTCGCGCGGTTGGAATTCCAGCGTGGTGCCGACCGCGTCGCCGATCGCAAGGCCGAGCAGAGCGCCCCGCGCCCGGTCACGCGCCTCCGCCGGGGGCAACGTGTCGGGCGGAGTGTCGAGCCAGGCCTGCTCGACCGGGCCGGTATCGATTGGCGGCCGTCCCTGCGGCGCCTGTCCCATGCGCGCGCGCAGCCAGGGCGAGGCCGGGGGCGACAGGTGCTGGTAATGCCGGAACACATATTCGCCAAGCGTTGCGGGGTCGGCGTGAAGGTCGATCATGGGCCTACTTCCTTGACAACGGCGGAGGTAGATCCGTCCCAATGGGTGGCGGTCTCCAGAACCTCGAACCGCGTTCCCGGCTTGAACAGCACCTCCGCTTCATCATAATTGGAGAAGGGCGCGATGTCGCGGCCGCTGGTGCCATGCACCGTTTCGCGCAGGTTGCCGCCGAACGCCTTGGACGGATCCGCTGCCGTACTCTTGGGCGCTGCATCCGAAACCGAGTTCCCCACCCGATACTCGTCCAGCACGGATTGGGGCGGAGAGCTGCCGCGGTAGGTCGTCCCATCGTAGCTGGGCGTCTTGTCCAACCCGTCATTGAGGTGGTCGGCGAACGCCTTTGTCTGCGGGGTCATCGGCTCCTGGCCGCGCAAGGCTGGATTGAGCTGAGTATAGCCTTCGTTGGTCGTGTATCCGTGCAACGCCGCCACCTCGTCGTCGCTGAGGTGCGAGGTGTCATAGCCCTTTCTCGCGGCGTTCGTCCGACCGGCATCCGTCCATTGCCTGGCACGGCCGGGGCCGACCGCCTCCGCCATCGACATGCGCTCCGCGGCCAGAGCCGGACGGGCACCGCCCGCTCTCCGCGCCATTCCCGGGCTGGCGATGACCAGCCCCATGCCGGCGACACCCTGCAGCAGGTCGCGATAGCCGGGACCAAGCGCGTCGCCGATCCGGCCAAGGCCTTCCATGCCCGCCATGCCGAGCGCGCCGACACCGGCAAACGCGCCAAACGCGGCCGCGCCCGCCGCCGCGGCGAACAGCCCACCGCCGATCAGCGCGGCGAGGCCGAGGACCTCCAGCCCGGTCTTGAACCAGGCTTCGAGGTCGAACACGAAGCCGACCCGGGCGGTGTCGCCCCCGATCAGGACGTCGGGCGAGCCGGACTTGATGTGCGAGCCGCACATCAGCTTGGCCTTGAGGCGTGCGGCGGGCTGCCCGTTGACCAGGACGGTGCGCGACCCTTCCGCCACCGGGATCGGGATCGGCAGCGGCGGATGGTTCAGCGGCTGGCCGCTGCACCCGCCCGCCTGGCCGATGATCGCGGGTATCGCCGGGCGATGGTTAGTGAACACGTTGGGCGAGCCGATCGCGAGCACACCCGATGTCGGCTCCGGCAGGTTGAAGATCGTCGACAGGCCCGACATGATCTGCCCGCCGGCAAGCCCGCCGCCCGCGACCGCACCGGCGATGACGACGGCCGCGAGCCCGCCGGTCGCGGCGGTTGCGGCGACCACCGCGGCACCGGCCACCGCCCCCACCACTGCCCCCGCGACCATCGCCGCCAGGCCGAAGCCGTGGGCGATCTCGTCGCCGATGCGCGCTGCGGCGAGTGCGTCCACGGTGCGGCGGTCAGCCGCGACCGGGCTGGAAGGTCGCGCCCTCCAAGACGCGATCGAACCGAAGGCTGGCCATCAGTTCATGCCAGGCGGGGTCGTGGAAACCGAGGTCGCGGGGCGTAGAGGTCAAGGTGCAGATCAGCGCGTGGTAGCCGCAATCAAAGAAGATCTGCCTCAGCTGGAGCGGCTGGTCGTCCTTGTCCCAGGTGAACTCCAGCCACCAGGCCTGACGTCCCTC
>Ga0325400_1003197_pt1 | contig 14701 bp, 7 predicted proteins | sample PopdelMetagenome_2_FD_205662 | JGI IMG/M metagenome (GOLD analysis project Ga0325400, IMG submission 205662) | Populus deltoides microbial communities from Bellville, Georgia, United States - Xylem-PdKOR-R1 | ecosystem: Host-associated > Plants > Phyllosphere > Stem > Wood/Secondary xylem... | reverse complement strand
GATGCCAGTGAGTTCTGACAATTTATTCACAAAGGGCATGGTGGGGCTGGGGAAGGACTTCTCAAATAATTTTTCTTCGGCAGGCATGCTTACAAGTTGTGAAAACTCCAAAGATCCTCAACAGGATCTTTCATCCTCTATGGTTTCCCAGTCATTTGGAGTTCCAGATATGCCATTCAATTCAATCAACTCAGCAATCAATGACAATAGCTGCTTGAACAGAGGTGCTTGGGCTCCTCCACAGCAACAGTTTCAGCGAATGCGAACATATACAAAGGTTTGTTGTTTATCTATACAATGCTAATTCTTATATGCATGCATTCATGCACATGCCCACACTCAAAATATTTTCCTTGTTTGTATTTTCATATCCTTTTTTTCCTGCAATTTCTTCTGCTTGGCCTCGTAATTATAAGTTGGTCAATGTTTTACTGAAAAGGTGTACAAACGTGGAGCTGTGGGAAGGTCAATTGACATAGCCCGGTATTCAGGTTATGCTGAGCTTAAGCAAGATCTGGCTCGTAGGTTTGGTATAGAGGGACAGTTTGAAGATCAACAAAGGATAGGCTGGAAACTTGTCTACAGGGATCTTGATGATGATGTCCTGCTAGTAGGGGATGACCCTTGGGAGTAAGCCCTTTAACTCTTCTAATTTCTATTTTATTTTCTATGTTATGTCATGGTATTATCTTTCATGAAAGACTTTACTATAAGAAACAAAAACAATCAGTGTGTCAAGTAAATTTCTGATGAAGTGACATGCTTCTTTTGTCTAAGATTGTTTCTCTTTTCTGTGTCGAGGAGGATCTTGAGTTATAGATTAAGCTATCTGCATTGCTGCTGAAATTTTATAATTTCTAGAATCTACTCATTCGAATTATTGACTCACCTAAACTGCTATGTATATTTTGAATGTGCCACTTGTATTCTGAAATAGCTTCAAGCTGCAAATAGTATTTATAATTTGTCCTTCTCAAATTCTTTTGTTTGGGTGTCCAGAGAGTTCGTGAACTGTGTCCGCTGCATCAAGATCCTGTCTCCTCAAGAAGTTCAACAGATGAGCTTGGATGGAGATTTTGGGAACTCCGTCCTTCCTAATCAAGCCTGCAGTAGTTCTGATAATGTCAATGCATAAAGTAGCCTACAAAGATGCTAACAATTCTTCTTCCACGCGGAGACCTTATATTATTTGAGGATTCTGTTAATAGTTTTCTTATCAATCCGTCTTGACTAAGTTTTTCAGTTGTCTGCCTGCTGAATTTTTCCAGGCACCTGCAATGAGCAGGTAAAATTGCGAAGCTGTTCTAGGCCAGTTAGTGCTCTGTTTTTCCTTTTAGCCTAGCTGTACATTAGAAAAACAAGGTCAGAAGCAGGAAAATAGAGGTTTTAGCACCCGAACCATCAATCCCTTTCTGGTCCAAAGTTGATCTGTTCAGCTCGGTGAAGAATCCAGTTTGGTGCGTGTCCTTTAGGCTACTTGTGTTTCCAGCAGTCGAGAATACTCCCACTGGAACGTGTTGTAGAAAGAAAAATCATAAATCTGTATGCCAGATTCTGAGTATAAATGTGTAGATTTCATCAGTTTCTCAAAGGTTACAAGGTTCTATGGTGAAAGTCTCTTCTCTCTCATATCGCATTTTATCTAATGTCGAAAAATAATCTGAATCACACTGACCATAATGTAAGTAATAACATGGAACATTTGGCATCTGCCATTCTTTATGGCCTTTGCTTATGGAATGGTTATCCTTGAATAAAAACAAATGGAAGACACAGCAAGACAAAAAAGATGATCAACATCAGAAAAATAGTCTTTACACTGGAAAATGTTTCCTTGGTATGTGCTAACAACATTCACTTCATGACATCATGGGGCATTTTCTTTTGATAATAAGTGCCTGACATCATTTTCTTAAGACAATCGATGCCCAGCATGACGAGGCATTTTCTCAAGAAACCATTGGCTCAGGACTGGATGATGACAATATGTCCAACAATGAGTTCTGTGGCTCCAGCTCCTCATGCCATCGGGGGAGCTTGTCCTCAGGGTAGTACTTTCTTGTCACGCCTTCTGAGTTTATCTGTGTAACATGGAGCATTTGATTGCCATAAAATTTGCAGAATAAATATGACAGTATTTATACGTATGCCAGAACGGGAAGTGATCAGGAAGCTGTGTCCCTAAATAATTTATCCCAACCAAGCCCTACTTAGTAAAGTAATACGAGTGTCTGTACTAATTTGATGGACAGGCAGTTGTAAAGATAAAAAAACATGATGGACAGGCAGTTGTAAAGATAAAAAAACAGAGAAGACGCAACTCACAGTGACAGTCCGAACAACACCACCACTTGCACCATCACGAGCAATAGCAAGAGAGACGGCTTTCATCACTAATTGCTGCGAGAAAATCATCAAGTGTATAAATCCAAAGGCAATGAATGGCATAATAATTACAACAAATACTCTCATCAAGAAATCAATAAAAATGCAGGTCTTGGCACAGCGAAGGTGGCAAAAAAACAAAAAAACAAAAAAAGAAGTTTTGGGAGAGAAAAGCCACCAAAGGCAACTTCTTAGCCACCTAAATAGGTTTTCCATGAGGCTTGGGAAGAATCACACTGAGATGAGAACATGTTTCTATTATCCAAAAATCTAGGATGGGAAGCAAATACCATGGTCTATCCACCAAGGGGGAATTCTATATGAATCTCGGGGAAAAAGGAAAGTTCAAGAATCCACAACAAAACCAGAGAATACATGCTTTAGAGAAACATTGAGTGTTATTGAACAGCTATTTGAAAATTGTGACCATTGACATGACCAAAAAGAAATGGGTTTCTATGAGTCAAGACAGCAGTTCCAGACCATAAAAGTTTATTCTGTTTACATATTTAAAAAATATACAGGTTAAACTACATACCTCAGCTTCTTCTTGGGTCATCCCTTCCTTCCATGCTTGATCAAAGAAACCATACAAGTAAGTGGATCCTGAACCTGTATGCCACGAGCAGATAAAAAAAATTAATCAGCTGATGCAATTAATAGCCCATCCCACGTAGGATGATGACAGATCAGTCAAATTTTACAAAATTAAAATAAGTCCAACTCCTGCAGCATTGGTAGTTTATTCCCCTGCAATATATCAGATAATGGTGATTTATTCAATCTTAACCAGTCACTGTGAGTTATCAGCAGCAACCACCTTCTGATGAAAAAAAAGGAAGAATAACCTATCATCATCATTCATCTCCAAAACACACCAGATTCAGTGTGTAAAAATTGAATATCATAAAAAAGAGACAAAATTACGTTTCTTAAGTAACTTTCTAAAATCTAAAGGGTTATGACACCATGGCACGTACAAATTATTACTGCCAGCAAATGAAGTTATAAGGGATTGACAAGTTTCTCAGGGCAGGTCACACTTCCACCAAGACTTGCAAAGAAGGCAGGCACAAGTGAGGTGATGCTATTAGCAACTGACAAGATGGGTGCAAAAGAGAAATCCACCAAAGGCCCATGCCGCCGCCTTTAGTAATTATACAAGTAGCGAAAATAATAGTAACAATCTATTAATGTTGTTGCCTATGAGTTAAGAATAAACAAGTGCATGAGCAAACAACTAACATTTCAACAAGGATCGCAAAAACAAAAAATATGGATTATAGTTAGTAGACAAAAAGGTCAACAAGTTCACTTCACACACCTCCAATAGTAAACGGCAGCTCCAAAAGAGTTCCTCCAAGAGGCACTCCATAAATTTTACCTCCTTCATACTTATCCCAACCTCCGATAATCATTCCAGTTTGCAACATATTCTGCCAAAATATCCAAAACAAAAATGTATCAAAACAAACCAGAACCATTCCACAGTTACGACACCCAACATCATCTTTACATACAAATTCACTAAAGAGCAAGTATTGAAATCAAACCAACCTTGTTACTGTAAGACAACAGCCTAACAAGGTTAGCAGCAACCTTAACCGTCGCCGGTTGCCCCAATTGTATCCTACACACAAAACCCATAAGATCCCAAATCAATCTCCAGCTAATCATCCAAAAAATCTAAACTTTATAGACAGAAAAGGAAAACATTATTCATTAACGCAACAAAGAGAACCCCCTTACGTGTGCTGATGAAGAAAATATCTCACATAATCAGACACAGTTTGAGAATCCGCTGCCTATCAAAACAAAATCAGCTCAAAATAAAAATTAACAGAAAAATAAGAAATTTAATTAACAGAAAGAGAGAAAGCCACATACAGATCCAGAACGGCATAAGTAGACATTATCAGTTAGCTGAGTGATTTTATCAGATGCTCGATTTGCAACATAAATTCCTACAAAAACCCAAGATAAAAACAGTAAAACTATCAACAGCTTTTTTTTTTGGGTTTTTGAGGGAAATGAGAAAGTTTTGAATTTTACCTGTGCTGGTGCGAGAATCGGCACCGAGGACGACACCACCGTTATAAGTGACGCCGATGATGGTGGTACCCATGGAATGAGGGCCATTGATCTCACTTTCCTCGTGTGATTCCATTGTCTTCAGATAATTCAAAGAAGAAGAAGAAAACTTGAAATGAAATCGAAGCAAGTTGGGGATTTGTTTTCAAAGAAAGCGAAGTATTTGTGACTTGCTTGTGAAGTCAGAGAAGAAGTGAAGTATTAATGGGCTCATGGGTTGGGTTCGGGTGCTTGGGCTTTTATGGATTTTTTTTGGCATTGGGATTGAATTTAATTAAATAAAAAGAAGAAAGTAAAAATATGATTAATTATTATAAGAAACTTTTAAATTTGCGGGGGGAATTCACGGTGCAACATTTTGCACCGTTGAACATCAAACAAAATACTATGAACTTATTATTTATAGTGATTTTTTTTGTTTTATTTTTTTGTATTTTGTTCTTCTAAAATTAAATTATAGGTTAATTTATTAGAAAAATGTGGGATTAAAAGGTAGGGGATCAAAGAAAAAAATTAAAGGAAATGAATGGATTTTTTAACCTGGAGAGAAATATTTATTGCAGTCCTCGTATTTTTTAAATTATGAATATTGTATTTTTTTAATTTCAAAAATTTCAAAATAAAATCAATTCTAGTCCAAAATTTTATTTTTTTCATTTTTAAGTTTCTAGTTCGAAAAATGGGTTAAAAATAAGAGAGATAGTCACATGATTTTGACGGAAGAAAGAGAAAATCAATGTTGACATTGATTTCAAAAGCTAAAATGGTTAGTCCTGATGTTAACGAGGTTCATTTGGTGAAGAAAGTTCCATTTAGATCTTTTTTTCACCTTTAAATTGTGTAAAAACTATATTTAAACTTGGAAAGATTTTTTATTTCAAGTTTTTTATATGAATTTTTAAGGCCGTCGGTGTTTTATAAAGGTGTCTAAAATATTTCCAGTTAATAAACCATCATTCCTGATTTTCCAGCCACTATATAGGAAAAGGTGACAACACGTGGGTTGCCTCAATAGAAAACGAGTAGTCTAACTTTATTTTTTTTTCAAAATAAAATCAAGGTGGATAAGTAGTTAAGAAAAATAAGAGACTCGTGCATTGACCCTTTCTAAATAGGTTAGGCGTAGAGGACTTGCTTGTTAGGCATAGTAGCGTCTGACCTCTTTTTTTTTTTAAATACCTTTTTAATATGTATTTTTTTCATTTATATTTAAATCAATACTTCTTTTCTCTAATTATTTATTTTCTCTGTTTAGTCTTTTTTAATTAGTAGTTGTTATTTAAGTTATTTTGTATGTATTTAGTTTTTGAAGAGATTATTATAATTTATCTATCTATAAATTTTTTTATGTTTTATATAAATGGACATTATTTTAAAAATTAAAAATATTTTTTTAGATAATATTTATAATATGTGCAACCTTACATAATATTTTTCCCTTTTGATTTTATTCAATCAATTTTATGTGTGTATCTATTTCTAAAATCATATGATTAAAAAATTAATTCTGATAAACCTAGTCATGAAACACAATCGGGTAAATGGCCTGAGGTCAAATGTCTTAATCTACATCCGTCTCTCAATTTTTTTTTTAAATTTCATCTTTAGTTATCGTTAATGACTTTTATTAACACAAATGGTTCTTGATTCATTTAATTAGAAGCATGCATAAGCTTTTAAATGTACACTTAGGATTTTTTATGTTAAAAAAACATGTCGGAAAAGCCTGTATACTTATTTTTTTGTTGGAAAAAAATATCTTACAAACAGCAAAGCATGAGTCAAATAGCTAATAATACTTTACGTGTAAGATCAGTTTTAATATGTTTTGTTTTTAAAAAGACAAGTAATGCGAACCTTGTGATCATATGGTCACGCAACCCATAACAAGATCGACAACGAATCCAAGAAAGCTAAAACATGTTTAATAAGAGTGTGCCACAATAAAAACTTGTCTCAAGACACCAACATTATTAGAATAAGAATCCTCATCTTACAAATATTATTTCACGAATGAGAGTTATAAGGAAGACGCCAAGAAACCAATGAATCTATGATAAGTCAATTTAGTTTAGTAGAGAACCAACAAATACGAGGATCTCTCTCTCACAAGTTGAATAAATTTAGTAGCGATGATATTATCAAGTTTGAATACTTTGTCCTTACAAAGAATATTTATACAATTTAAAATAAAAACCATAATGGATCTACCCTTGTGGGCTAAATTGGCTCGCTTACAATACCAGCCCAAAACCTATACTAATACACTATAAAATATGGATCCAAACAAGCCTTGGACCATAACTGAAACTAATTAATTTATGAAGGCCAAACAAGCCTTGGGCCCTAACTATAATCAATCTCAAAAGCATAAATTAAGAATAAAAAGCTAAGCCACTGAAACTTAAAGAGAACCAAAAGAAATAAAAGACAACTAAAGCTAAAGTATTTTCAAAGCCCCTAGCTGTCACATATATCCTATGAAAGAAATGACTCAAATTTTTCAATGAATCCAAACCACATTAGAAACCTTTGTAGCCCAAACCTATGCACAAGTTTAGGGCCTAAATAAGCATAATTTAATCTCACTGTATTATCCAATATTAACTCATTACAGGTTTGGATTAAGGGCCAAAAATAGCCATGAAAAAACATTTCATCGATGGATCTGCCAAAATAGTAATAACAAATTTGACTAGTTTAAACAGTATGTTTCCAAACTCTGATTGACTTAAAATGCTACCAAGATATAGTTTCATGTATATAGTATCTCCTTGTAAAATTTCAACTCGATTTAATATACGATTTGAGAGATACACAAAATCTTGTAAAATTGGTTAGCAGGCCTTTTAAGGCAAAATTCGAAACTAACTTGGTTTGTATCATCTCCTCCGTCCTCAAAAGGATTTGTCCTCAAATCTATAACATGAAGATTATCATGCTAAGAAAAAAAATCAGTATTGAGTTAAAAAATAACATCATCATCAAAGCTTAGAAAAACTTTGTTAGCAAAAAAAGTATCTCTAATAAATACAAGCTCTTATTTTAACCATCTTTCACTTTTTTTAATTTTAGTTGTTCATCATATATTTGATTAGGTTCCAAAGGTAAAAGAGTTACAGGCCTTCCATCCATCTCAAAAGAATTCCTATATGAAATCAACTCTTTTACTTATTTTTAAAGCTCTTTTGTTTCCTTAAGATTACTTCGATAGGTTGGGTGATCAGAAATTGATGCACCAAGTACAAGATCAATATGATGTTTGATGCCTCTTATTGGTGACAATCCACTAAAAATCTCATCATGAAACACACCAACAAAATCCTACAACAAAGAAATAAAAACACTAGGAATAGAAGAGTCAAATTTTACAGTTTTAAAATAAACTTTCTAATAAATAAGTAGAATTATCAGATGGTTTGAATAATATACATATTTAACCTCACCCTCTTTTGCATAAAAATTAGGTTGTTTCTTTAGTTTTTCCACATAATTCATACTTCACCCATTTACCTTTTTCACTCATTGGGTTCTACCTCCATTCTTGGCCAGATTTGAGTTTGTTTTAGAAGTGGTCGAATGGTTTTAAGTAGTGGAAGAAATGTTTTTGGGTTGTGGCTGAATTTGATGGTTTTCTTTCTTGTTGTTTCTCATTTTGATTTTCTCTGCTCATGTTATAATGTTCCCTTTTTAGCTTTATTTAATCATCTATTACACCTATTTGGGTATAAGAGGTACAAAAGTGATGATTTTACGATATTTTATAATAACATACCAATTTCTAATCCCATCATGTGTTGCCTTTTGTCTAACTATCATGGTCTCCCTAACAAGATGTGACTTGCATGTATTGGAACCATATTACACAAAAATAAGACCTACATAATCACTTTCACCTCACCATAATCATCCAACCATTGCAATCTATAAAGTCTATGATGCTTATTAATACACAAGTTTAGTTTTATACTTGCTATATTAACACAACTTCCACTATCTATAATAAAATTACATATCTTGTTTTATACAAGTGTCATAACCCATTTTTAGGTTATTCCCTAAATTTTACCTTTTTTCCTTCCTCATAAAAAAATAAATAAATAACAATAGCAAAAAGACCGATAATTTGGTAAAAGCAAGTCAATGAGGATTCCACACACACACACACACATATAAAATCAAGCTAAAACCTTGGATAAATTTAGAGCATAATTATACCATGTTGTATTTAAGACTGAAGAGACAATGTATATTCAACGTCAAATTAAATAATTATTGGATGAATGTGCATAAAAATTAAGTCAAAGGATAAAATTAGATTTTTAATAGGTGAATTTAATTGAATCATGAGCCAAATTAAAAGTTGAATTATATTTAAGAATTAATTTGGGTCTATTTAAAGAATTGAATTAGGTGCGATGACTTAATTATACTTTAAATAAGTTAAATTAATTTTGTCAATGACTTAATTAGTGAAAAATTAAGTTTAAGAGCTCAATTTGACTTAATTGAGAATATTGAAATTTTAAATGACCAAATTTAATTTTTACAAAGTCAATTAGTTCAAATTAGAGGTAAAATCGCAAGAACATCAAAGTTTTGCAGCCAATTAAGGGCTAAATTAAACAAATTCACAGTGAAGAACTATTTTTAAAAAGGAGCCGAAATCTAAAGGAAAAAATGAATGAAATTAGGGGTGAAATTGAAGAGAATTGAAAGTTTAATGGTCAATTAAGGGTTAAATTACATAAATCTAAGAGCAAGGATCAAAATGAAAAGACTCCAAAATACATGGACAAATTGCATAACATTAAATGTTTGAAGCCAATCAGGGGTGTAATTGACAGAAATCATAAGTCGAATGAATAAATTGAACTTTACTAAAACAACGTCGTTTTGGTTACTATTCATCTTCTTCTTCGTTTTTTACTTGAAAAGACTACCGAGGGAGCTACTTTACATAAGCATTTAATGCTTCATCTCTCCATCAAATTGGACAAAACTTACACGAAAATCATGGCTTGACATTTAACCACGCCTCGATATGGTCCTTTCTAACCGATTGACACCATAATGGCAGTGGCATCGGCCCAAAGAGGCCAACTTAGATAGCCTTCAACTGTCAAATTTGACAATTCATGATGGTCACTTTAAGCTAACGGTTGGGATCCTTTATGACTGAATCAAGGGCTAAGATTTAACACCAATAAAGACAAAATATTGTTCTTTCACCCTTTAAAAATACGGGTGGATTTCATGCCCTGAAATGGAAGAAATTCAGGTCCAAAATTGGCAAAAGATTAGTCTCTTTAATTTTTTTCTAGTTGCCAGCCTTTCTCTTTCACTGCCACAACTTCAGCTTCTTCAACCATCATAACTTCCCCCTACGCCGTGATCGACGATGACTCAACATCCTTGTAAACTCATCTCCTTACCGATGATAGGGACGATCATTATAAATTTCTCTCTTTCTACTGTAAACATCTTCTTCCTGCACTACAACAACCCAACCACCAACACCTCCAGCCTCTATCGTTAGCCACTAGTACTTTCATCGTTCTCATGCCAAACCAGTGACGACAACCGCAACCTCTACGTCATGTGAGCTTCTTCATCTCCTTCATCCTCTCATCTGTATGCTTGTGCTAGCAGATGCAAGGTGGGCTGAACCTGTTTCTGCCCAGCTCAGATAATTGGGCTAGGTCTTAAAAAGAACTTAAAAATTCAAATAAATAAATAAATAAATTTCCTCTAAAAAAACATAAATAAAAAAATGTTTTATTTTCATGCATACGGCTGAATCTTAAGAGTTTTCCAAGCATATTTGTCATTAATTTTTTTTTTTGCATCTTTCTCATGTTTTAAAAATACAAAAAATAGATATCGTAGCAAATTTATAATTATTCATTAAGGTTTGGCTAAAATATCAAAAATCCTTCAATAACTATTTTGTTTAATTAATATCTGGGGTGTTAGGATTTAGCTGTAGAATTTAATATTTGGAGGTATAAAACTATATTGTAGAGTATATCCTCGGATATTAAAGATATAAAAAAAATGTGATGCTAAAATTTAGAGCTTTGAATGTTTAGGATTTAACCTGGTAAGGTAGAGACTTCCTCATGAATGGAGATTTACCTTGAACCTTAGACAAGACTACTGGACAGAAATGTGACTTAGAATAACAATCAAACAACTTCATTAATGAATCTACCAAAACAGGAACAACAAATTTGACCAGTATTTGTCGAACTCTGATTGACTTGAAATTGTATCAAAAAATAATTTCATGTGTATAATATCTCCCTGTAAAATTTTAAATCAATCCAATACATGTTTTGACAAATATTTGCAATGTCGCAAAACTAGTACGTAGGCATTTTAAAGCAAAATTTGGACCTAACTTGATTTGTATCAATAATTTTTTTTTAAATAAAAAAATGTTCACCTTAGTTTCATGACCTAACCCGCCAATTTCTTTCTTAAAAAAAGAGAGAGAATGTCTATTCAAAGCAAAATAATTTTGAACTAAAAAAAAAAATCCAATGATGACATAATTTCTTAAAAAATATTTAGACGACAACATATTGAATTGATTTTGATTTCACGGCCTAATTCGTCAGACTCGCGATCTAGTTCATGGACGCCAATGTATTATATTATTTTTTTAGACTTTTTTGTTATTTAATTATATAAGACATAAGTTGAGTGATGAACTGCATTTAGTTTAATAACTTTGTTTTTTTTGAAATAATTTTTTGTTTAGTTAAACTACAAAAATAGATGTTCATAAAATCTAGCACCAACTAAATATCAAGGTGTTTGTTTGAAACTATTATAAACTTACAAATATCAAACTGAAATAAATTATATAGGCCAATTAAAAACAAATAAAAATATTGAAATATGAAATTGAGAAAAAAATTAGCATGAAAAATAAATAAAAGTGGAAAAACCAAATGAAAAATTAATATAAAAAGTCAGGCGTACGGGTTTGGTTGGCCCAACATGTTTAGGCCTTAAAGAAGTGTAGATATGCTGGGCTGGGCTAGCCCATATGCATGGGCCTATTATTTTTGTTTCTTTTTTTTAGGGGTAGACACCCCCACCTAGTTAAAAAAAAAAACAGGCAATAACCTGCAGTCACAAACCGGTGGCTAGAAAATTAGGTAGTCACCCCTAAAATTGGATTATTTTTTTGTGAAACCAAGCTTGATAGAATGGTGAGATGGTTTTTTGTGATTGATATAACTACACAAAAAAATAGGTTAAAACAAATTATTATGAGGTAATTACTAAAACTCTTTTGTAGTTTGATTTAAATTTCATTTTCCCTTTATACTTTCATATATTACACTTTACTTCCTGAGTCAAACAAAAAATTCAAATAAAATGCATTGTTAGGGATTTAAATTGTTATTGAACATGTAAACTAAAGAATGTAAAATGTAATTTATAAAAGTATGGAAGGAAAAATGAAATTCAAATCAAACTATGGGAGGGTTTTTATGATTATCCTAATTATTAACTCGAAATCCTAATCAACCCAACGTTAAATTATCCAATTAAAAAGAAAAAAAAATTGATGATTAAGGAGGAAAAAAGGGGGCTAGAATTGATAATTTTTTCATAAAAAATAAAAGAAAAGCAATTTTTCATTTCTTTCAATTTTGGTCTCTCACTTTTAATTTCATGCAAACAACAAAATGAAATCTTTTTTCTTGAAATCAAGCACTAGCCTAATAAAAAAGTTGGCTCCGAGACCTCAATGCAAAAGGCAAATAAAAATAAATTTTAAATTTTAAATTCCAATCAACATAACATAAAATGATTAAATTGAAAAGAGAAAAAAAATTCTATAACAAAAACAAAACTGGAAGAAAAAAATTAAAATTAAAAACACTATTGCAATTGTCTTATAATCCACAATAAGCTTGTTTAATTATTATTTTAATAACACTCTCTTACATGTATATCAATATTTATTATTCTTCACTCACACAAAATAAACTCTTCAAATTCATAATGCTTTTACTCAAAAATTATATTAAAACACTAAGACCGTTTAGTTTTTTTAATAATATTTAAAGTAGTTTAATTATTATTAGTTGCGAATTGAGGAAGTAGTTGTGATGAAATACTCCATATCTTCTTTGTTTTGTTCTTAGAAAGCACATATTAATATTTACTTATTTTGAAAACTCGAGTAATGCAAGGACTGAAACCACTGTTATATTAAAAAACAAAAATAAATAACCAAAAAGCTAAAACATAGGGCAAATTGACCATGATCGTATATATATTTTAATTATTATATTGCCCTGCCCAAAAAAACCAAATGTCTTTTTATTAAAAGTATTTTAGTCTTTTCACATAATCCATCAATTGTTAAAGGATTGACTGTGGATATAAATGTTTTTTTCTAATTTTTAAAAACAAAAAAGTTATCTAATTACCCTGAAAGTAAAAAAAATTAAGCTGGAACCTAGATGTATTTACATCTTTTTTATTTTTTTAAATATAATAAAATGACAAATTTACCATTCAAATAAATAAAAACTAAACCTTGTGTCTAGGGCCTTTTGGTCTTTTTACTCTAGTTTTTTTTTGGTTATTATGAGGTTTATTGATGAAAATTTTCTTTTATGAACAATTTATTATTATTTAAATGAAAAAATTGTTGGCATGTGTAGCACATCGAGTATGAGGCGCCCATTTACATTGGGCGATGCATGTAATGCTTCATGAAAATAAAGAATGCCTTTTCATCATATTGTTGGAAGCACCATTGTGTTATTTTCCTATTGACTCGGTGTGTGTTAAAAATGACGAAGCAATTTGCTATCGGTAGGGCTTTTCTTTTTCTTTTTCTTTTTCTCTCCTCACCCAAAAATTATATCCTAGTTCTCTTTGTTATATGTATTTCAACTTCAAAATTTATCCCTTTTTACTTTTAATTTTTGTCACTAGCCCATTTGTAAAAGTTATATTTGTTTTCAATTTCATCGTTTAATTCCAATTTGTCATATATTATTGTATTTAATTTGATCTTTATTCTTTTGATTATGAATGTTTTTTTTCTTGGCCTTTTTGTAAAGATTTTATTGCCTTTCAATTTCATCATTTAATCCAAATTTATGGTATTTTATGTTTTTCAATTTGATCCTTATTTTTTAAAAAGTTTTTCCTTTTCAATTTCACCCTCTAATAAAAAATTTATAATTGTCATTTAATTTATTTTTTATTTTAATTTTTATCTTCATTCTTTTTATTGCTATTTTTTTAAAAAAAATTGGATCCTTTTCGTGCGATTGCATTTTTTTATCGGTTTTATTCCTTAACATTTGATTTATTGAGGATTGAGTTTCATGAATTGTTTTTTATATACAATGCTTTTGGTCTAATGATCTAGGTCATGAATTTGAAAAGTTAACGAGGATTAACATCTTTTTTTTTGTTATTTTATTTTCTGATTTTATCATGCAACATCAGTGTTGTTTTTTTTTTAAAATGGTTTTGTAGTTTTTTTTCTTTTCTATTGGGTTATTTGATCTCATAACTTGGAACACGGATTTACCAGGTTAACACGGATTGACTCATCTCTTATTGTCCAAATTACATATCCATCATACTTACTAGGGTTGACTTGTGCAATTTTTTATTATATTTTTTCTCAATTTCATATTTTCATATTTAATAGGATTCATATTTAATAGGATAAAAAATAAAAATAATTTTTCTACTACTAGAAAAAGTTTTTTTTCAAGTTATTATGGTTGTTTTTTTTTTAATTTTTGTTTATTTATTATCATTGTTTATTTATTTAATTAAAATAAAACCAGTTTATTTAACTAGTGAAAGCTATTACCTGATTTGTAGAATTTTCTTTCTTTTTAAAACATGTTTGGGCAACCAACACATTTTATTTAAAAAAAAAACAATGAACACGAACCCTACATTGCAGAAGCCCAGATCCAGTAAAAAGCTAAAATGAAAAAAAACTGTAAAACCCAATGAAATCCTATTGGGTCCAATACAGCCCAACAAAAGTACAAAAGCACAAAACCACGACCCCTTAAAAATTTAAAATTATCTAAATAATAATAATAGTTAGGGCTCTCTCCTGAACCGATGCTTTCTGCCTCCATTTGCCAAAAGTAAGGTACTCCTGTTACTTTCCCTCCACTGTTTATTTTTCTCTATTTTCTGTTTGGTTCCGGAGAAA
>Ga0325400_1003196_pt1 | contig 14703 bp, 14 predicted proteins | sample PopdelMetagenome_2_FD_205662 | JGI IMG/M metagenome (GOLD analysis project Ga0325400, IMG submission 205662) | Populus deltoides microbial communities from Bellville, Georgia, United States - Xylem-PdKOR-R1 | ecosystem: Host-associated > Plants > Phyllosphere > Stem > Wood/Secondary xylem... | reverse complement strand
CAGGACATTGCCTATTTCTACACCGACGAACGACTTAGTTTTTTCCGCACCTACGCCAACCAGAAGTTTCTGGTTGATTATACGCTGGATGAGTTGGCCGACGCGCTGGACCCAACTAATTTCTTCCGGATCAACCGGGGCGTGATCATCACGCACAGTGCCGTTGAGCAGATGCAGCCTTACTTCGGCAACCGACTGGCGCTGACCCTGAAACCCGCTTTTGACAAGGAAGCCCTCGTCAGCCGGGAGAAAGTGAGCGATTTCAAACTATGGATGGGTAAATAACGTCCGGTTACTTATCGCTAAGGCATTTGTCCTAACTATTCAGTAGCAGACGAGTTTAAGGGGTGATTACCTCCACACTCCTGATTTCGTCTGCTTATGTTCGTCGTTACGAATCCAACGTTAGCCGTTATTCTCTGCCTGGTCACGATGCTGTGCTGGGGCTCCTGGAACAACGGTCAGAAGCTTGTTACCGAAGTAGCGCCCCTGTCGGTATTCTACCGGGATTACGTCTACGGCATTGTCGGTCTGGCGCTCATTCTGGCTTTTACGCTGGGGAGCTTAGGTTCTGAAGGGCGTTCCTTTCTGGACGATCTACAGCAGGCAACCGCCAAAAGTATCCTGCTGGCGCTGGCGGGTGGGCTGGTTTTCAACGTCGGTAACAGTTTACTGACCGTCGGAGTCAACCTATCCGGTATTACCATTGCGATGCCCGTTGGCACGGGCCTTTCGCTGGCCATTGGTCTGGTGGTTAATTACCTCGTTGAGTCCAAAGGCAGCGTGACGCTGCTGGCAATCGGGGGTGCCAGCGTGCTGGCGGCCATCGCGTTTAGCTCCCTCGCTTACAAGGCCAAAGAAGAAAATAGCGACTCCCAAGGGAACAACAAAGGCATCTGGGTAGCGCTGGCGGGTGGGCTGGTCGCCGGTTTTTTCTTTGTGATTGTCTCCAGCTCGATTACCAAAAAGCTGACTCAGCCCGAAGCCGGACTACTAACGCCCTACACGGCCCTTTTGCTCTTTTCGCTCGCTATCCTGATCAGTAATCCGCTCAAGGACTGGGCTCTACGCCGGTTTGGCTTACTGGACACGGACAACCAGACGCCCTACGCCGAGGTTCTAGTTCGCCAGCACCTCATTGGTCTCGCCAGTGGCCTGCTCTGGTGCGTCGGTATGATTTCGCTTCTACTGGGTTCACCGGATGCGGGTAATGCCGTATCGTACGGATTGAGCCAGGGTGCCACCATCATCTCCGTTCTATGGGGCTTGTTCCTTTGGGGCGAATTCAAGGGCGCACCCGCCAAAGCCGACCGGTATCTCTGGCTCATGGGCGTCGCCTATATAGCCGGTCTGGTGCTGATTGTGCTGGCCCGGTCTCAATCCTGATTTATTGCTTCAGCAGCGTCGGTAATACTTTGGCCCCGAAGTCATCGATAAACCGCTCCTGTTCCAGATTGACATTGTGTAGCATGAGCCGCCCAAAACCAAGGTCGAGATCCTGCTGCAGCCAGGCTAGGTGTTGTTCAGGGTCAGCCGAAATCCGAATCATTTTGGGCAGTTCAGCCGGATTAACGAGATCGCCAGCCGCATCAAACTGATTCGGCATGCGTAACTCGGTCAACATAGTATTGGGGAAGATATTGGCTCGCCACTGGTCATAGGCGCCCCGCTCGGCGGCTTCTTGGGTCCGGTCGTAGGAAAGCTGTACTTTCAGGTACATCGGCTTGCCTTCGCCCCCGCCCTGCCGAAAAGCATCGACCATCTTTTGCATAGCGTCCTTGGACTGCGAGATGGTGATCAGGCCATCGGCCCAACTCCCTACCCACTGAGCGGTTTTGGGCGTAACGGCCGCCCCAATAATCAGCGGCTTGACGGCGGGGCGCGTATACAGCTTAGCGTCCTCGACGGTTACCAGACCTCTGTGGCTGACGGTTTCTCCATCCCAGAGCGCCCGAATAATGGCCACGCATTCCTGCAGACGCGCGTTCCGTTCGGCTTTGGAAGGCCATCTCTCGCCGGTGATGTGCTCGTTCAACGACTGGCCGGTGCCCACGGCGATCCAGAAACGTTCGGGAAACATCTCGGCCAGCGTAGCGGCTGCCTGCGCGATAATCGCCGGATGATACCGCTGTCCGGGCGCATTGACCACGCCAAAATGCAGCGTCGTTGCCTGCAAAGCGGCCCCCAGCCAAGACCAGGCAAAGCCACTTTCACCTTGTTTATTACTCCAGGGATGAAAATGGTCGGACGAAGAAGCGGCCGTAAAACCAGCCTGCTCGGCCCGCTTCACGTAAGAAAGTAATGTACTGGGTTTGAATTGCTCGTGCGAAGCGTGATATCCTATCTTAATCATTGGCAGTTCGGTCAATCGCTTTAGGCGAACGTAGTGTGGTATAACCTGTTCCCGAATAACCGCCAGCCGCCCGTTTGGTTTGTCGTAGTCTGCTAACTTTTAGGCAATGCCCCGCGGCTTTTACAGGCGAATCAGGGGCATACCCAGATAAGCCAGCACAAACACCAGCAGACTAACCAGTAAATACCCCATCGAAAAAGCCGTCACCGCGAACACGGAAGGTGTCCGGCCCCGGCGGATGGCCCACCAGACCAGCAGCGGAATAACCTGCAGCGCGTGGAGACTGATAAAATGAGCGATGCGCAAATCACCGGCGACGGTGCTCCAGTTAACGGCCATCAGCCCCGGTCCGCCGTCCACCGTACCCACCGAGTGCGAACCGTGGCCCGACATATAGCCCCCTTCCAGACAACCCACCAGGAAAATCAGCAGCCCCCAGCGAATGCTCCACAGAAAAGCCAGCGGCTGGCCCGGAATGGCCTTCTGCCGGAAAAACTGCACCAGTAAATACCCGAGCGCCACCGTGCTGACCAGAATGGCAATGCCCATCGTCGAAAAAAGCAGGGCATTGGGGATCGTAGTGATGTTAAAGTGCGACCGCTGTCCCCGCCACGATTGAACGGTAATGATGATGACTTCCAGCATAAAGCAAACCACCAGGATCCTGATTAATCGGCGCTTCTGCTTTTCTGTCAATGCACTGAACGGCAATAGCCAATTGAACGTAAATAAAAAGATGGCGGTGGTCAGGGCGAATTTGAAGGGTTTCAGCCAGATATTCACGCCCAGCAGCTGACGGTCGTCGACCAGCCCCAGCAGCATGAACAGGACACACAAAGCTAGGTTCAGGAAACCCAGTTGACCTAACAGCCGGTACTGGCCGGTCAGGCGCCGTTCGGGATTGACTACGAAAAGGAGGGGCGTTTCCATAAGCAGGAGAAGGGTTTAATCGGCCGTTGCCGGAACAAACGTAAGCACCTTTATTTTGCCAGTCAACTTAAAGGGACGTTCGGCGTTATTCTGGGATAATTGGGAAGGCCAGACGGCTCATCCGCAGGAATTTGCGTGGCCCCTGCTTGCTTACTTCCACAAAAGTAACCAATCCAATCGTCCTTATCACTGGTGAACTCATCTCTGGTCTTTCTAAAAAATTTCGGGGCTTTTGTAACAACCGCCCCTTCTTTGCATCCAATGTTCAGATTACCGCAACAAAGGGCCCTGACGTGCGACTATCAGTCACTATTCATTTACTGAACTCATGAAAAAGTTACTTTTAGTGCTGGCTGTATTGCTGGCTCAGGTGGGCTATGCCCAACAAAAAGCGTTTTCGGTAACCGTTACGGGCAAAGGTCAGCCCATTATCCTGATTCCCGGTTACTCCTGCAGCGGTGAGGTTTGGCAGGAAACGGTCGATCATCTGAAAAACCGGTACCAGTGCCACGTCCTGACCCTGGCGGGTTATGCCGGTGTCCCGCCCATTGACAAGCCGATACTACAAACCGTCCGGGATCAGTTAATTCAGTACGTTAAAAACAAAAAACTGCGCAAGCCTATTCTGATCGGGCACAGCCTGGGGGCTTTCATGAGCCTGTGGGCCAGCAGTACGGAACCGGACCTTTTTGCCAAGCTGATTTGTGTCGATGGCGTTCCGTTTATTTCGGCCATGCAAAATCCGGCGGTCAAGGCTGACTCCCTGCGGAAACTGCCCTATTTTGACGCCGAGGTAGTCGCCCGTAACTTTACCAGCATCCCGGATTCGGTGTACGAAACGGCGCAGGCCCGCGCCATGCTCGCCCAAGTCCGGGATAGCACCCGGGCGCGCCAGATTGCGCACTGGTCGGCCCTCTCTGACCGCAAAACGCTGGGGTACACCCTGGTCGAAATGAGCCTGACCGATTTGCGCCCTGACCTCGTCCGTATCACGGTTCCGACGCTGGTGCTGGGCAGTCTTTACTTCAACAGCGCGGCCGTTTCGGAGCGTATTCTGAACGAGCAGTACCGAAATCTACCGCAAAAAACCATCGCCGTGGCCCAGTCCAAACATTTTATCATGTACGACGCTCCGCAGTGGTTTTATCAGCAAATTGATCAATTTCTAACGGGTTTGTAATTACCCGCAAACCCAGTGAAATGGCCGAACCGATCCTTTTTGAAACGATCTACCAGACGTATTATCCCAAAATTCTCAAGCTCTGTCTGGGTTACACGGGGGATTATCCGCAGGCGCAGGACCTGACGCAGGAGACGTTTGTCAAGACGTGGGAAAACCTGAACCAGTTCCGGGGCACGGCGCAGTTAAGCACGTGGCTCTACCGCATCGCCGTCAACACCTGCCTGTATCACCTGCGCGTCCAGCGAAACCGCCACACCGATGGCCTGACCCAACACCATGCCGAGCAGCTGGCCGACGAAAAAGACGAAGGGGACCAACCCGTTAGCATCTTGTACAAATGCATCAGTCAACTGGCCGAGACCGACCGCCTGATCATTGGGTTTGTGCTGGACGAAATGCCCTACACCGAAATCGCCCAGATTGTGGGCGTCTCGGAAGGTAACCTCCGCGTAAAAATTCACCGTATCAAACACCAGCTGAGCGTCATCTACAACCACTATGGAAGACTTTGAAAAACTGAAAGCACTCTGGCAGCAGTCCGCGCCGACCACGCCCAAGGTTGATCTGGAAGGGATGAAGAAAACCAATCAATCCAATCAGCGGAGCCTGGAAAAGACCCAGTTACGGGCGGCCATAGCCCTGTTTCTTACTCCGGTGGGCATTCAGATCATTTTTTTTCTGACCCATACGCATTTCCAGTCCGCGCTGACGTACGTGGCCGTAGCCTTGATCTCGGTTCTTTCCGTCGCGCAGGGCGTGATTCACCTGAGCTTGTACCGACGGTTGCGCCGGATGAACGTAGCTGCCCCTGCAACGGAGCACTTGCGGCAGTGGGAAGCCTACTACCAGTTCCGCCGGAAATGGGTCCGCATCAATAATCCCGTCTACACGCTGGCTTTGAGCGTGGCGCTCGGCCTGTACTACATTGAAATACTGGGTCTGATGTCCGTACCTTACCGCATTGTCGTCGGGACGCTTACCGCAGCCTGGATTTTATACTCCTACTTTGTGCTGGGTCGTCGGCAGCTCCGGAAGGAGTACGGCCGTCTGGAAAGCATTATTCAAAACCTGAAAAACCTGCAGCAGCAACTGGATGCGGATTCGGCTGCCTGAATGACAAAAAGCAAAAAGGGCGGTCCCTCGTGGGGAGCCGCCCTTTTGTTGCTTATTGGTTTCCGCTTAAGCCAGCGCTTTCGTTACCATGTCTTTCGCATTAGCTACTATATCTTTCGCGTTGGCTACGACATCCTTAACGTGTTCCCAGCTATCATTGAGCGATTCACTGACCGTGTCGGTTGCGTCATCGTAGGCATCGCCCACTTTTGATTTCAGCTTACCGGCTTTGTAGCGATACTTGGCTTTGTCGTACACATTCGTGTTGTTGTAGGCCAGGACAACCGCTACGCCAACCAGCGCCAGAGCCGCGATACCGATACCCCAGTTCTTGGCGGCCGGCGGGATAGACATGGGCTTTTCTTCGCCTTTCTGCTCCATGTTTTTGCGCATCATGGCCGCTACGGCCTCCTGCGGAGCAATGTACGAAGACACCTCGTAGGCTTTATTGATCAGACCACCGGGGATCACTTTCGACTTACCCGCCATCAACGCCTTGTACCCGTCTTTGGCTACCATCGCAGCATCGTCAACCTGATCGGTTACTTTGGTATTTTCCGCACCCGCTTTGTTGAAGAAATCCGTGTCGGTTGCGTTAGGCAGCAGCGCCGTGATGCTCACGTTGGTGTCTTTCAACTCGTTAACCAGCGACTGCGTGAAGTTATAGATATAGGCTTTGGTAGCCGCGTACACCGCCATCAGCGGCATGGGCGTGATAGACACCAACGACGCCAAATTCAGGATCTTACCCTCGTTGCGGGCCACCATATCTTTCAGAAACAACTTCGTCATTTCCGTCGTGGTCAACACGTTCAGGTGGATCATGGCTTTTTCGCGTTCCCAGTCAGTTTCGGTTGCGAACATACCGTATAGACCAACGCCCGCGTCGTTAACCAGCACATCAACGGTGATGCCTTTTTCTTTTACCTGGTTATACACATCCAGGGCGGCATCTTCTTCGGACAGGTCCTTGCCGATTACGGTCGTCTGAATACCGTCATTTTTGGTGAAGTCGTCGGCGAGTTGCTGCAATTTATCATCACCACGGGCAACCAGCACGAGGTTATAACCGTCTTTGGCAAAAAGCTTGGCCAGTTCCTGACCTATACCACTGGAGGCACCTGTAATAAGGGCCGTTTTTCCTGCTCCTGAGTTCATGTCATTAATTGGTTAGTGAGTTACTGTTTGTTAACTAACTAATCAACAGAGCAGATGTTTCAGCTTCACCGGAAAGAGCTTTCTGGTCCGACGGGCAAACCCGACCCTTCTTCGAGCTAATGAACGCGGTTCCCTGCTTTTTTCGAAGCCGCTTTTTTACAGCTTTAATTGCTCCGCCTGCACGGGATCACCCCAGAACAACCCCGCCTGTCGGCCAAAGTACTCCGCCGAATCGGTGGTAAAAAACCGAAGCGTTCCGCCCTTACTGCACTGGCTTTCCAGTTCAGGATGCCGGCGCAGGTAATCGGCCAGACTGGCGGCTACGATCTCGCCCTGACTCAATAGCGTTACGCCTTCCGGCGCGTACTGGCGAATCTTGGGCAGCAAAAGCGGGTAGTGCGTGCAGGCCAGCAGAATGGTGTCAATGGCGGGCGATTGGTCAAGGAGCCGGCGTATGTGCTGCCGGATAAAGTAATCAGCGCCATCATGCGCGGCCTCCCCGTTCTCGACCAGTGGTACCCACATCGGGCAGGCTTCCTGGTAAACCGCCACCTGCGGAAAAAACTTTTCGATCTCCACCCGGTACGACTCCGACGCCACCGTACCCGGCGTTGCCAGGATGCCCACGTGGCCGTTTTTGGTGTAGTTACCAATTACTTCGGTGGTTGGGCGGATAACCCCCAGTACCCGGCGGTCGGGCGCAATGCGGGGCAAATCCAGTTGCTGGATATTGCGCAGGGCTTTGGCCGAGGCTGTATTGCAGGCCAGAATCACCAGTCGGCAGCCCATCCGGAACAGGTGCTGTACGCATTCGAGCGTGTACTGATAAACGGTTTCAAACGAACGCGTACCGTAAGGCGTCCGGGCGTTGTCGCCCAGATACACATAATCATACTGGGGTAATTGGCCGACGATGCCTTTCAGAACCGTCAGTCCGCCGTAGCCGGAGTCAAAAACGCCGATGGGTTGGGTAGTAGACATGGGGCAAATTTAGTTTTTTAGTATTTTGGTTCGTCGTACCAGTCACTTATTCAAACTCTACTTTCATGATGACCTCCAACATGCCTTTTGTCAACGATGAGGAAATAGCTTGGGAAGAAGCGGGTCCGGGCGTACGACGCAAGGTGATGGCGTACGAACCTGGCCTGATGATGGTTAAAGTGGCCTTTGAAGCGGGGGGCATTGGCGCGGCCCACAAGCATCCGCATTCGCAGATGAGTTACGTCGAAAGCGGACGTTTCGAAATCAGCATTGGGGACGAAACCCGCGTCCTTAAAGCGGGCGATGTGTATCACATTCCGTCGGGTGTACGGCATAGCGCCCTGGCCCTGGAAGCGGGCGTACTCATCGACGTTTTTACGCCTATGCGGGAGGACTTTGTATAACCAGGTTGCTGTATCGCGAAAACCGGAAAGCCCGTCGATCCGTGAAACGATCGGCTGGCTGCGGTTCACTGGCCAAAATTGAAGCGGCTTTTACCCCGTAATGGACACCAGCCTACCCTGACCCGGAGGCAACCTCCGCTGTGCCGTACTTACCGGCCCCCGCTTCACTTGGTTGATCGGCTCTTTTTTGCCTCGTCATTGCCCCATTCCCTAAACATTGCGGCTGTTTCCATTGTCATAAACCGGTAGCGCCGGTGCTTCGCGACGGACCGGGGCGCTAACGCAAAAAAGCCATCATTAATTACACCAGCGATGAAGTACAATATTTTAGGGAACACCGGTTTGAAGGTTTCTGAACTTTGTCTGGGCACGATGACCTTCGGCGGTCGGGGCTACTGGACGGCCATTGGTCAACTGGATCAGGAGCCCGTGGATCAGTTGGTTAAGCGCGCCGTGGATGCCGGCATTAACTTTATTGACACGGCCAATGTGTACTCCGAAGGTTTATCGGAAGAGATGACCGGCCAGGCCATCCGTAACCTCGGCCTCAACCGGGACGATCTGGTGCTGGCGACCAAAGTGCGCGGCAAGATGGGCGAAGGGCCGAACCAGACGGGTCTGAGCCGCAAACATATTCTGTACCAGGCCGAACAAAGCCTGAAACGCCTGAACACGGATTATATCGACCTTTACCAGATTCACGGCTTCGACCCACTGACGCCCCTGGAAGAAACGCTGCGGGCGCTGGACGATCTGGTGAGTACGGGCAAAGTGCGCTACATTGGCTGCAGTAACCTGGCGGCCTGGCACCTGATGAAGGCCCTTTCCTACGCCGAACACAAGGACCTGGCAAAATTCGTTTCCCTGCAAGCCTATTACACCATTGCCGGGCGTGATCTTGAACGCGAGATCGTTCCGCTCCTGAAAGACCAGAAAGTAGGCCTCATGGTGTGGAGTCCGCTGGCGGGTGGTCTGCTGAGTGGCAAATACAAACGCGATGAACAAGGCCCCGAGGGCTCGCGTCGGGTTGATTTCGATTTTCCGCCGGTTAACAAAGAAAAAGCGTTCGACATCCTGGATGTTATGCACCCAATGGCCGCCGAAAAAGGCATTTCGGTCGCGCAGCTGGCGCTGGCCTGGCTGCTGCACCAGCCCGTGGTGAGTTCGGTTATTATCGGCGCCAAGAAAATCGAACAGCTGGACGATAATCTCAAATCCATTGACGTTGAGCTTAGCGCCGATGAACTGCAGAAACTGGATGAGGTGAGTAAACTGGCTCCCGAGTATCCGGGCTGGATGCTCGAACGGCAGGGCGCTGATCGGAAGTAGCCCTTCACAAAGCCAACAGGCCAGCCGTTGACGGCTGGCCTGTTGGCTGCTTTACTTAGCTTGTTATTTCACGGCTATCGTCCGAACCGCCTGAATTGGCTGGGTCGTCAGATTTACCTGCTTGCGAATGCTGCCATCGCTGGCTTTTACTTCCAGTTCGTACTGCCCGTCTCCCAGCTCAGCCACGTCCAGTTTAATGGCAAATTTCAGGTCCTTTTTGCTGATCATCCGTTCAAAGATTACGTCTTTTTTGTCGTTACGGAGCAGAACCACAACTGGTTCAGCCACCTTTTTTTCAACGGCCACCCGAATTTGTTTGTGGGCGTTGACGTAGGCACTGGCGTTAAACGAAAGCGCCTTGGCCTCTGTCGGTTCGGTAACGGGCGTTGTGCTTAATAAAGCTGCGCAGATCAGATTACTTACTAGCGTGAACATGTGATTTTACGTTTAAGTATGTGTTGTTTACCTGTTTGCATACGAGATTCCAAATGCCGTGCCAACTAAAAGATACACTGACAATCAGACAGTTATCTTTTCACGTTTGAATTAATTTTGTACGAAGTTGGACAGTCGCTGTTCGGTTGCGGACAAAGCGTTAAATGCACAGCTATTGATTTGATATAGAGACCAAAAGAGCGGAGTAACGATCAGTGTAACAAAAAAGAAAGCTTTACTTGTCCACCACGGCAAACGCGCTTAAGTTTGGGTGAGAATTATGAAATACCTGCGCCTGTTTTTTAAAATCCTTCTGGGTTTAGTCATTGCCATTGGGTTGTTCCTGGCGGTTAGCTTGGCTCCGGTTGACGAAACGCCTTACCAGCAAACGGCCTACTACGCTCAGACGCGGCAACGGCTCAACCAACTGCCGGCGCCCCCCAAACCCCAAACCGAGCTGCGGGCGGGCTGGGCCAAAGTCAATCTAACGCCTTCCTTCACTACTTCGACGGGCGGTTACGGCGTTCGGCGCGGTAAGCACTGGACCACCGTGCGGGACTCTATCTATGTCCGGACGTTCGTGCTGGATAATGGCAGTACGCGGGCCGCCGTGGTGGCTCTCGACTTACTGATTACGCCCCCAACGGTGGTTGAGCAACTCAAAAAACGACTGCCGGAGGTGGGACTCCGGTGGGAGCATGTTTTTATTGGCGCTATTCACTCGCATAATACAATGGGCGGCTGGGCGCCCAAGCTGGTCGGGGGCCTTATTGCCGGCGATTACGAACCCCGCATTATTGATCTTATCACGGACGCTATTCTGAAATCTATCAGGCTTGCCCAGCAGCAAACAGGCCCCGTTGAAGTGGGCTTTACGCAGGTCGACGCGACGGATTTTATCTCGAACCGACTCAATCAGGACGGACCGGTTGACGGGCCCATCCGGCTCTTGAAGTTTCGCAAAAAAAATGGCGACTCGGCGCTGCTTTGCACCTTCTCGGGACACGCGACGCTGACCAACATTCACGCCTACCAATACCTTACCCGCGATTACCCCGGTGCCCTGGTTGACCAGCTGGAGCAGAAAACAGGAAGCTTCGTGGCATTTATGGCCGGCGCTGTGGGGAGCACCGCGCCCAAGGCGGAGAGCGAAAAAGATGACCCGACCACCATTAATCGCTACGCCGACAGCCTGACCGCCCGGACTTTACCCGCCTTGGCCCAGATCCAGCTCCGTCCCGACAGTTCGCTGGCGGTTCTGACGCTCCCGCTCGGCTTGCGCGAACCGCACGCCCGGGTGATTGGCAACTGGCGGGTCCGGCCCTGGCTGTTCTACGCCCTTTACGGCGACTACCCGTCCGACCTCAAAGCCCTTCGGATAGGCAGGACGATTTTGGTTGGTACGCCCTGCGACTTTTCGGGCGAACTGGTCGCAGATTTTAATCAGATCGTGGCGCAGGAGAAAATCAACTTGATGGTTACCAGCTTCGATGGCGGCTACGTGGGTTACATTACGCCCGATAAGTATTACCACAAAGATGCCTACGAAACGCAGGTTATGAACTGGTTCGGGCCCTACAACGGCACCTACTTCGTGGAGATGATGAAAGGACTCATCGAACGTGTGTCCGGCTCCGGTCATTAATATCTCATTAATAATGCCCATCCTCTTCCCGGCGAGCCGCGCGGAGTTTGCCTTTTCCGGGAATAATCGCTAATTCTACCCCCGAATTGGCTAACGCTTTTCATTATTTCCCAACCTTTGTTCCATGAAGCGGCTTTTCTTCCTCGCATCGTTTATCATCAGCTTATCGTTTGGGGCCTGGACGGCAGCTGATTTTCCGCAGGCCGAGCTTTCCAACGGTTTAATCAAGACCACGCTTTATCTGCCCGACGCCGAGACGGGGTACTATCGCTCGACGCGTTTCGACTGGGCCGGGGCCATTGCCAGTCTTGAATACAAAGGACACAGCTACTTTGGCCAGTGGTTTGCCCGCCACGACCCGCTGATCAACGACGGCATTACCGGACCCGTCGAGGAGTTTACACCCCTCGGTTTTGAGACGGCCAAGGCAGGAGAGACATTCGTTAAGATTGGCGTGGGGGCCCTGCGTCGGCTCGACGATGAATCACCGTACAAGTTTTTCTCGGGCTACCAGTTTGCCGACAAAGGCAAATGGACTGTTCAAAAAGGAACGGACCGGGTTGATTTTACGCATCATCTTACCGATGAATCTTCGGGGTATGGTTATGTCTACCACAAGACGGTTCGGCTCGTCAAGGGAAAACCAGAGTTGGTTCTGGAGCATCGCCTGAAAAATACGGGCAGGAAAAAGATCGAAACCGCCGTTTACGACCACAATTTCCTGATGCTCGATCAGCAGCCATCGGGCACGGATTTTAAAGTTACGTTTCCGTTTACGGTTCAGGCAATGGATGATCTGAAAGGCGTTGCCGAAACGCGGGGCAAGACGCTGGTTTACCTCCGCCCGCTCGAGAAAGGCGAAAGCATTTATTCTATTCTGCAGGGTTACGGATCAACGGCGGCTGATTATGACATTCGGGTCGAGAACAGCAAAACCGGCGCTGGAGTCCGCATCCGGGCCGACAAGCCGCTTTCTAAGCTTGCGTTCTGGTCGACTCCAACGAATTTGTCGCCGGAGCCTTTTATCAGTCTTAACCTGGAACCCGGTCAGGAAACGACGTGGACGCTGACTTACGATTTTTACACGACTCAAAAGTAGAGTAGTCTACAAACGCAAAGCGGTCAGCCTGAATCCAGGCTGACCGCTTTGCGTTTATATCCATTGCCAAATTCCGATCAATACGGCTCGGCCGAATGACTGCGTTCTTCGGCTTCTTTAACGGCTTCTTCCATTTTGGTTTCCGTACCGTTAACTAATCCGCTGGCGCTGGTGCCTCTGATGCCTTCGGCGACCCGCCGACCGTAATCTTCATCACAGTTGGTGAAAAGCTCGATCATCTTGTCCTGAATGATTTTATTCACGGGCTTCAGCGCATCAACCAGATTAGAAATCAGTTCTTCACGCTCCCAGTCCTCGAACGAGCGATAGCGCTCACCGGCCTGCTGGAAGTTATTCGTCCGGTCGATTTTCTGACGCACAAGCCGACCCGTTACCTCAGGGGTATAATCAACCGGCTTGTTTGGCGCTTCTTTCAAGCCGCTCAGAACGGATGGCTCGTAGTTAACGTGCGGGTTCTGGCCCGGCGCCTTGTCTACAAAATAAGTCATCTGACCGTCCCGCTGGTTAGTGGCCACGCGTTTCTTAGGGGCGTTGATTGGTAACTGCAGGTAGTTGGCTCCGACGCGGTAACGCTGCGTGTCGGAATAAGAGAGCGTACGACCCTGGAGCATTTTATCGTCTGAGAAGTCGAGACCGTCAACCAGTACGCCCGTACCGAAAGCCGATTGTTCCACTTCAGCGAAATAATTTTCCGGATTTTTGTTCAGCACCATGCGACCAATGGGCAGGAACGGGAACTGATCAGTCGGCCAGATTTTCGTATCATCCAGCGGATCGAAATCCAGTTCGGGATGGTCGTCATCGCTCATAATCTGCACGCACAGTTCCCACTCAGGGAAGTTGCCTGATTCAATGGCGTCGTACAAATCCTGCGTAGCGTGGTTGAAGTTTTTGGCCTGAATGGCTTCCGCTTCCGACTGCGTCAGGTTTTTGATGCCCTGTTTCGGCTCCCAATGGTACTTAACCAGCACCGCCTGACCTGCTTCGTTAACCCACTTGTACGTGTTAACGCCTGATCCCTGCATCATCCGGTAGTTGGCCGGAATACCCCAGGGCGAATACAGGAACGTAATCATGTGCATTGCTTCCGGCGTGTTGCAGAAGAAGTCGAAGATCCGCTCGCTGCTCTGCCGGTTGGTCACCGGATCCGGCTTTTGTGAGTGGATGAGATCCGGAAATTTAAGGGCATCCCGAACAAAGAAGATTTTCAGGTTATTCCCGACTAAATCCCAGTTACCGTCTTCGGTGTAAAACTTCACCGCAAACCCGCGCGGATCACGCAGCGTTTCAGGCGAGTGCCCACCGTGACCTACCGTCGAAAAACGCACGAACGTCGGCGTTTGCTTTCCTTTCTGCTGGAACAGTTTGGCTCTTGTATATTTAGCAATTGGCTCATCACCAACCGTCCCGTAAGCTTCAAAATAACCATGCGCCCCAGCTCCGCGCGCGTGCACAACCCGCTCCGGCACACGTTCCCGGTCGAAGTGCGTAATTTTTTCGATGAACTGGTAGTTTTCCAGCGTTGCCGGTCCGCGATTACCCACCGTACGCAGGTTTTGGTTATCGAAAACCGGGTGACCCTGGCGCGTGGTTAGCGTTTGATCATCACTACCGCCCTGGTTCCGCTGATCGCTTGTATGTCCGTTGCTTGTTTGCCCGGACGTACCATTGAGTTCTTGGTTTTCTCCTTGCATGACTTAAAAAGTTACACGATTGTATTGGGGTTTAACTCTAATTACCAGAAAGTGTTTTGCCTGCCGGGCGAATTTATGCCTCTCCCCCGTTACCTTTTCGGGCCGGAAAAGCGACCCGAAAAGACGGCCTTTCACTGGTCCTGATTGCCTTTTCTGGGTTTCTCCTTATCCGATGTAACGCCGACACCAAATGTGTTCGGGTCGCTGGGTGGAACGGTCTTTGTTTTCCGTCGGCCTTTTTTAGGCGTCATTCTTACGTTCGGCTGCAAACCTCCTGTTTCGGAGCCGATTGTAGCCGCGGGCGTTGTAAACGGTGCACTGTTGGTTGGGCCAACGATGGGCGAAATTGTGGGCGGCT
>Ga0325400_1003193_pt1 | contig 14704 bp, 6 predicted proteins | sample PopdelMetagenome_2_FD_205662 | JGI IMG/M metagenome (GOLD analysis project Ga0325400, IMG submission 205662) | Populus deltoides microbial communities from Bellville, Georgia, United States - Xylem-PdKOR-R1 | ecosystem: Host-associated > Plants > Phyllosphere > Stem > Wood/Secondary xylem... | reverse complement strand
AATTTTTTTTTAAATTTTATCATTTACAAATAAAAATAACTTATATTCATATATAGATTCTTTCTTAATTTTTATATAAAATATTAAAATATTAAATATATTTTTAAATTTTCTAGAATAATGTATAAAACCTAGGACTAAATTCTTTAGCCGGGTCCACTGGATGAGGTTTCGTAACTACGATAACAAGTATACAGAGTCACTACACGCCAAAACATCATGGCTATGGTGCTATGTCGACGTCATATTGATAAAGACAGCACACCGACATCCACTTTTATTTAAAAAAACAAAAATACAAAAAGAAAGGTATTTTTTTACATATACTACAAAAACCCTTTCACGGTATAAATGGTATAATTAAAATCCTTTCCAATTCTTTTACTATAGTGAGTCCTCTATCGGTGATAAATATATAATTTCTTGATTTTTTTTATGTAATTGATATATTTATTATTTTATATTTGGTCTATTTATTATATTTTTATCTTTATTTTTATAATACTTTTTTATGTTTTTTCAATTTTTTCTTTATCTTTTTTATTAAAAAAATACTATTTTTTATACTTGTTCTATCCATACTATTTTTTTTTTCTTATCTTCATTTTTTTATATTATTATTTTTTTCTTAACATTTTTTTAAAGTAATTATATAAAAATAAAAGTAAATGATATTTCACTTTAGCAATTACAGCATTGTTATATTATCTATCACGTTAAAAATTAATTTGAGATTTTATATTTTTTTATTAATGTATATATTTTTTATTTTATTTTATTATAATTTTTACTCGATATCAAGAAACATGTGAATAACATTTATATATTTATTTTTTTATTAAAAAAATTATTCGACTTATAAAAAAAAGTCAAATAAAAGTAGTATTTTTTTATTAGCGCAAATAATTTTTTTTATTTTGAGTAAAACATACATTTCAGAAATTAAATAAATAAATAAAAAAGCTTCGTTTCCATGTCCTGCAGGTCCTCCACGCTTTCTTTTATAACGTGTGTTTGGGTGGTGTATTGCATGAGAGAGCACTTTACCCCACCACCACCCAATTTATATCTCCTTCGCCGAAAGCTAACCATCCACTAGCGTCAGAGAGTGTGATAAGGTTTTAGCTTTGCCCTCACGAGATGCAAAGAGACATACAGCATGCCAGGAGAAAAAAAAAATGAAGATAAGACAGTTTTTATGAGCCGAAAAGAAATAATCTGAACAGTACCCATACTCAAGAAGATAAAAAGCCTTTGGATAAATATTGAAGGATTCTTTTTGAATGTTGAGAGAAGAGATGTTTTGATTCGAGAAATCAAAACAATCTCGATCTGATTATTGATTTAATAGCACTTGAAACAACCTTGTTATATTCTTAGTGAATTTCTAGTAGAAGTTCTAGAGATTTGTCAATTAAATCTTATGTTTTTACCATTATTTTTATGTTGTTTAATTCTACATAGAATATATAAATTTGACATTATAATATAGAAACAAGTGAAAGATTATTGTAATTTTTTTTGGGGTCTAGGATTTGATTTTTCCTTTTCTTTATACATTTATTTTAAAAAATAAATAAATTCATGAAAGTAATTAATAAAATATTACACAGTTGATAAACTTGAATTTTTATATATGTGCTTTACGTATAATAAACACTGTAAAACTACTTTCAACATACAAGAAGAAAGATCTTAGCTGCCATTTATAAAATTTATTGTAAGTCATAATTCAGAAAAAACTGCTGGAAATTCTTATTGAGTAAAGCTACTATATGTCTCGAGCATCCCAACAGCCGGACCGGTGCAGAAAATGGAGTCAATCAGCACGAGCCTTGAACAAGTCTAATCGCTTAGCTGTTGAACACTTTACTCGCCACATGGATTCGTGGAATTCTCTGTAAGTGAAATCTTTATAGATTGCTGGATGATCCTTGCCTACCAGCTTCTTAGCAGGTCCTATCATAGCATCATCCGATGGATAGCAATAACTGGCAATGGATACACGCTCTTTCTCACAGTTCACAATAGCTTGATGAAGCAAACTCTTGTATCTGTAGTTACTAAGTGCCTGGAAACAAACAAAAGAAAGAAAAATTAGTCAGTTCTGAATCAATCCATAAATTTAGTTTTTTTTCTAACCAGTTAAAGATAAGTTATATATCGTTCAAGAATGTTTTTATATTACTATATAGATGGAATGGTTAATTGATCACCTGCAGGATATCTCCAACATGAACAACAACGGCGTTTGGAAGAGGATTAACATTTATCCACTTGTCATCATTAATAACCTGAAGTCCAGGCACATCATCTTGCATCAGAATAGTGATTATAGTTGGATCAGTGTGAGTCCGAACTCCATAAGTAACATCAAGTTCTGATTCCTGGCAAGCTGGATAGTAATTAATGGACACATAATGTCCTTTCAATATCTTGTCTATGTAATCCCTTTCCAGGCCCAAGCTCTCTGATATGGCCTCGAGTATTGCTACCTCCACCTCTCTCACACTTGCAGAATATTCTCCAACATTTTCCCTGTCAAAAATTATATTGTAAATTAATGAATACAGCACAAAATAAATAAAGAAAATCAGGTCTAGATAATTGTATTGATGTTAGAGCTTGTTTACCTGAAAGAAGGAGGATTTGAAGGCCATTGGCTCTTGTATTCTTCAACGGGATGCGAGTGGAATTTCAAGGATTGCCTCGAGACAAAGATATTCCGGGTCTTGTCTTGAAAGCCTGTGACCAGCCTGATGACACTGTTCGGGTCAGTAGAGCGAAATTTCAACCTTTCTTCATCCGGCAAGTGGAAGAACTCTCTTGCCGTGTCCAGCATGTTGTTGATCTTCATTTCTGGAATTCCATGATTCTTCACCTGATGTTGTAGCATTGATTGTTAGAACTATAATTAATTTTAAATTTACAAAAGAGATTTTTACTTCATGAAGAATATATTACATATGATTTGTGAGCGGGGAAGGTTGATAAGCATGGTTGTGACTATTTAAAAAAAAAAAACAAATTCAACGCTGTTAATTACTTTTCTGTCCTTTTTACTGTCACTCAAGTTCTGGAGTTATATTGCATTTAGCAGCAGCAGCAACAACAATTTTATCATCGATTTATTGCAGAATTTAATGTAGAGAATAATCTAAGCAATTTGATTATGATTATGAAGAATGCATGCAACAACATAAATTTTGTACCGCAAAAAAGCCATTTTTCTCGCATGCAAGGCCAATCTGTTTGATGATCTCAGATCGGTGAGGACCGAGAAGGGCTTCCATGTCGATGATAGGGGTAGTGCCATCAGCTGATACATCAACACCAGAGAGAGTTGGAACCTCTGAAAGGGGATCAGTGTAGGTGTACGGAGCTTTGTTGGCCCCAGCTGAAGCAAGGTGATCACCAGCTTGTTGCAATATAGTGGGAGCCATGATTAAGCTTGAAATGCAGTGCCTGCCTTTAATTTGTGGCTTGTATATTTGATGATCTGAGTCTGTTGGTTTGCAGCTGTATGATTCCCTATTTATATGAAAAAATTATGTAGCTGCGTGGTGGAAAATTAAACTTGTCAATGGTCACAATCAGTGGCGTTGTCTGCCGGTCCAAGGACGCAGTAAACAGTCCTAATACTTTTTTCCCAAAACAGAAGGTAAATCGTTAAAAAAAAAAAAAAGGAAGGCAGAACGAAGAATCAATGTCTAATTTCAGAAAAGGGCAGGAGGAAAAAAACAACAGTTTACCTAGCTAATTAAAATCCAAATTAAATAAAATTTTAAAATTTCAATGAAGAATTGGAAGCTGAAATCACTTGACAATTGTCAAAAAAAAAAATTATATTACAAGTGAGAGGGGTAGAAACCACCAATCTTATATAAAATAAATAAATGATACAAAAATAATATATAAAATTAAAAATAAATAATCTATCACTGGACTTAAATTATTTAAATAGAATCCAATCTCAATTAATAAATTTAATAAATAAAGTATTTTTTTGAAGAAGAGTTTGCTATGCATAAACTCATTACAAGTTGAGAATATTATGAGGCTTAATCTATTAGTTAGCCAACATCTCCTATATATATATATATATATATATATATATATAAAAGGCAATGTAAAATAGTTAAGGTAGACATTAAAACACAAGAATAATAAATTTTTCATAAATATATATAAGTCTATAATACATAATATACTATAATACGTTCCCTTTAAGTTGAGGGTAGAGGTTCAACCCGAAGCTAAGAGTAATAAAACAGTAGTGGAGAGAAGTTTTGCAAGAATGTCTGCAAACTGATCATTGAAAGAAATAAAGTGAGTTTGAATAGCCTTTGTAGCAATTCTGTCACGTATAAAATGATAATTAATCTTAACATGCTTAGTACGAGCATGAAAGATATGTTTGACAGACAAATAACACCTATATTATCACACCAAATCGTAGACACAAAAAGAAAAACTTGCAGATCTAACAATAAATATTGAAGCCATATGATCTCAAAAGTGCCATCAGCTAAAGCTTTATACTCGGCCTCGGTAGAAGAACGAGTCATAGTGCGTTATTTCCTTGACTTTCAAGATATTAGTGTATGTCCAAGAAAAACAAGATAGTCACCCATAGATTTATGATCATCAACACTACCATCTCAATCAGCATATGTAAAAACATGCAAGGAAGAGGAAGAATTGCCGGTGATATGAAGACCAAAGAAAATTGTACCCTTAAGATAATGCATAATGCGTTTAATGATAACCCAATATGTATCTTTAGAAGCATGCATATACTAATAGACTTTGTTAACAACAAAACAAATGAGATATTGAAGAACACCAACAGTTTGTAGGAATAGAAAACAAGGAATCAGACACTTTAGTAACCTCTGATATAGAAATAAGAGTATCAACAGACTTGCAAGAAGACATACGTGCCCGGTGAAGGATATCAAGAATATACTTATCTTACTGTAGCATGATACCCACAATATTAAGATAAACCTCAATGCCCAAAAAATAATGAACAACTCTTAAATTCTAAAGCTTAAACTTTGAGCTCAGCAGCTGAATCAATTGGTGAAGCAAGACTGAATTGCTTCCAGCAAATAAATATCATCAACATAAACTAAAAGGTGAAAAATATCATTATCTATAAACAAAATGAATAATAATGTGTCCACCTTAAAAGTATGAAAGCCAATAAAAAACAATTGAAGCCTCTATGGTGGCAAGAGTCATAACAACAACAACAAGGGAAGGTTGCGCAACAGTAATAAAGGAAGATTCAAAAACAAAGGGGAAGGAAAAGTCTGGGATTAACAGTAGCAGTGGGGGAAGCTTTTAGAGTAGAGAGAGAAAGAGAAGTTTGCACCGTAGGCTGAGAAAAAGAGTACATTGGAGAGAAGAAAAGAGAGTTTTAAAGTGTAATAGCTCTGATACATAATAATATACTATAATATTTCATATGTAAGTAAATCATTTATAAAAAAATAAAATAATATAGATGTCTTTTATATCATTCAAAGTCTTTATTATTAATTTTCATTTTTTAAAAATCCAACTTCTGAATTATGTTCATAATTAGTGATGATGCTAGTCCAAGTACTTAGGAAACAGTTTAACTCTTACTTGGGATTCATTTTGCATTGCAGTCTAACTGAGTTTTTAAAAAAAATTAAATTTTTTTAACTTTAAATTATTTTTTTATGTTTTTGGATTATTTTGATGTGTTGATATCAAAAATGAAAAAAAATACATTATTTTTTTAATGTATTTTCAAGCAAAAAATATTTTGAAAAACAACCTCTATCATATTACCAGACAAGCCCTAAAAGCTATTATAATTATTTTTTCAAAAACAAAAGGTGACTCGTAAAAAAAAAGTGTTGTGTGTAAGTGATGCAGTTTATAATAATAATAAGTTTCACAAATTTTAAAATTACATTAAATTGTTCATTGATAAATTTTGAATTTCAATAATCTTTATGTAAATAATAAATTGAACCGACATAGCAAATTAAAATCGAAATAAATAAAAAGTTATATTAAGAACCTAAAATTCAAAAATATTTAATAAACCTCAAAAAATATGCTGCGAGTGAGAGAGTATTGGAAATAACATTTTTATATAAAATAAATAAATAATACAAAGAATAATATATAAAATTAAAAACGAACAACTTATTACTAGATTTAAATCATTTGAATATAATTCAGACCCAATTATTAAATTTAATAAATAAAGTATTTTGTAAAGAAGAGTACCTTGATACGCGCGATGGCTTCTATATCATTTCAAAGCCTTTATTATTAATTTTCATTTTTTTTTTCGTTGTCCAAACTCAATCTTCATAATCTTTGAGAAGTTTTCAACAACCTCGTCAATATTAATAAATATCATTCTGAAGCTCATCACCATAAAAGAAAAGAAAAGAAAAGAAAAGAAAAGTTTTGAGTATCATGTTGAAAAAGAAAAAGAATGCCGGCCCATTCATCTAGAAGCAACACGTAAATAAACTATGGTGTCCACATTCTCAGGATCTTTAATTGCTTTAGTGTGCCATTCTAGAATGACTTGCCAGCATCCTTCATGATTTGAGCGAGTTCTAGAATGACTTGCCAGCATCCTTCATGATTTGACCACTCGCTCGATCTTAACATAATACAGAATTTCAACATTGATGTTTTTGAAACAGCTTGCTCCATATATATCCAAGTAAGTTGTAGCCAGAAATATTTTCCAATTGCAAAAATATTTCTCAATTTAATTAGCACTGCAATAAATTAAAACCCAAATCGTGTATGCACTACAAGTGTGTTTACTAATTTAGCATATTTCATAGTAAGTAATTTCATAATTAAAAAAATAAATAAATTGCTACAATATTTCATCATGCGATATTGAGAATCTAAGTGTATTGAATGCGCATGCAGAGATCAGCCTCTCCAAACTCTTCAGGTGTTTTCATTGTTTGACTATGTGCTATTTGGATATTGCATAAAATTAGTTTAAGTCGACTCATCCAGAAATTAAATAATACAGAATTTCAACATTGATGGTTTTGAAACAGTTTAATCAAGTTGTGTGTCTCTACATAAGTCCCATGAAGCTCCTTTTGGCGCCCACTTGGTAGAAAACACCTTTTTAATTGAATATAAATGAATGGAAAAATATTAATTAAATCGTACCATATCAAATTTAAAACTTTAATTATTATTTTTAAAAATTTATAAGTTTTAATTTAACATATTCATGAACCGAGAGATATGATGGCGGATAAGATTGATTGAAAAATGAAATTTAAACCATCAAAGGGTCACGTTGCTCTATTCTAGAATAGTTTACCAATAATAAATAAATAAATAAAAGTGATACTTAGGGTTATTAAAAGCTTCCTTAAGCACCCTTATATTACATAGCTTATGCTGGATAAATTGAATAATCTACTTAATTGAATCAACTTTACTACTCTATTGATTGAGAGATCATGTCCGTCTGTTTTCCATAGAGATAAAGAAAGAAAAATTCCACAGATTATTCAGTATCTAGAACCAGAAGTCATGTATGCCCATTTGTTTGGTGGAATATTGTAGATTTTTTATGGAAAATTGTTTTTATAAAGTGAATTTCTTGAAAGTTAATTATTTTTTTATATTTAGCAATGCTATGAAAATAAATTGAAAATTATTTTCCAGTGTTTGGTTATGCCATAAAAAATAAGCTGAAAAATTACTTATTAATTTTATATTTTTTTCAACTTTATTAAAAGAATAAGACCAAAACTGACAGATGAAAAAGTTGAAGGAAGATAAAATTTAAAAAAATCTCAATTTTATAAATTATTTCAAATAAAACATATATTAATTAAAAGAATAGAGACCAAATTTGACATATAAAAAAGTTAAAAGATAATAAAATTAAAAAAACATTTCAATTTAATAAATTATTTTAAAAAAATTAGGGATCAAATATGATGGACATAAAAATTCATTTAAAAAAATAAGAGAAAAAAATAACAATAAAAAGAATGATGACTAAAATTGATATAAAAATAAAATTAAATCAATTCTTAGGGATAAAATTAAAAAAAATAAAAATAAAAATTACTTAAAAAAATATATACAACAACCAAAAGATTTAAGACTAAATTTGATATAATCAATAAATAATAGGATATTATTGAAATTTTTACAACTTTTAGAAAATGAATTCCATCCAAAAATAAAAAAAATATTTTTCTAGAAAACAAGGTAAATTATTATTTGACTGAAAAATATTTTTTATTTAGTAACTTTTTTAATATAAAATAAACAAGTGAATTTTTTTTTTCCTATAAAACCACTTCTATTAAACAAAATGTGGGCTTACCAAACCTTTCAAGAATCAACCATCGCCTCATTATTTGACTGTCTGCTGTCGGATTAAAAGCAAAATGCGATGTCTTTGGTACAAATTATTCCAAGACATGCACTATTTTTTTTTATCTGTAAAAAAATTTTCAATTAAAATTAAAATTAAAATTAAATCTATTATTGAAATGATTTTAAACCTAGAAAGTGTCCAACACCCATCCATCATAGTGGTTATGATGAATATAACTATTGGTAATTAAAAGATAGCCAGTTACCTTAAACTATTAGCGGACATGTTATTAAATTAGTCTTTGAATTAAAAAAAAACTTATATCAGTAATCAATTAAATTAAATTAAATTATTTGATTTGATTTAGTTCAACCATTAATTTTTAAAAGGTTAATAAAATTCACGAGGAAACAGATTTTGTATATGAAAGGTGTGCGTGATTGCCAAAAAATGGTATTTAATTAAAAAATTTAATATAATAAAGACATAATTTTTTTATTTAATAAAAATAAAAAAAATAAATTAATAAATCCATGAATTTAAACCGTATCTTGACTTGATAATAAATTGACCTCGACTAGATTTAACTTTTTTCCAAAAACATGCTTAATAACTTTGACTTAATTTAATCAATAACCGATATAATGAGGTGGGGAATGGGGAATTGAAAAGGTTGCCATATTCTAGAAACGTTACTTTATCTTTATTTACTGTTTATTTAGAGCAAGTTCTCGAGAGCAAAGAATTTAATCATATTATTATTTCGATTCAAGCATCAAACGCATGATCTTATGTATTGAGAACGGTGTATAAATAAAATCTTATTTATATTTAAGTTTAATTCTTTTAAATATAAATAATTATTCTTCAGATCTCATTTATCATCTTAAATTTTTAAGTTAAGATGATTTTTTTATAAAAAAATTTTTAAAAAAAAAAGTTTTATCATATATTGTTTATTTACAATTGGTTTTTTTAAAAGAGGAAAACAAAACTTTTCTTCGTACCATTAGAAAATATTGTAGAATTATTTATGAAGTTCCATAGTTTTGAATTGAGATGATTTTTTTTAATTATATTAAAAAATAAATTATAGACATGTGTGTACACTATTAATTAAGAAAAGCCCTCGCGTAGGTTTTGTTTTTAAAGTAGTAGAAGATGAAAAAAAAAATCAAAGGAAGGTGAGCTGAAAAGGCAAGAAGAGAAAACATGGAAAGTAGAACAAAATGAAGAAATCTAAGCCTTTGGAGTTTCGACTTGTCTAAATGTTTTGTCTTATTCTGCTTAATTATATAATTCTCACATCCTTTTTTGACTGGTTTTATTATTTAATTAGTATTTGTGCATGCAGTTTGGATTTTCTTTTAGCTAGGCTGCTTCTCTTCTGTGTAATTTTGTTAAGATAATTACTGGTTTTTTTTTTTTATTATTATTTTATGGAAGAAAGAAGGGAACTTTGGAGAAAATAGGGCATCTAGTACTAAAAGCTAACTACGTGCAAAGCACGATGCACAAGGCATGCAAGAGCAGACAATTTGGCCATCAGGAATCCTGTGTTCAATTTCCAGGTGAGCTAAGACCAGCAGAATTTCTAGCTCTAGAATTGCAATTTTAAAATTGAGCCTCGCACTAGCTTATATGTTTGAATCTAATGTGTATTCGTCAGTAAGACTTTCTCTTTACATTATTCAACCGTGCAGAAATTCTGCTATTCAATTTCTCTAGCAGCAAAACGTTCTCGAAGGTCATTAATGGGATAAGGGCTAGGCATGCATGCATCACAAATTAATTACAATGTAGCATTTCATGCTTGAGGATAATCCCTTCCCATGAATTACAAGAGAAGTAGCTAGATATAAACAGGATGAATTAAGCTACGAAAACGATGCAAGGCCCAACACTCAAAGGAATTAAGCTTCCTTTTCTTTTAAATCGAGAATATATATAGAATAATAATAAAAAAAAAACATGAACAGAAAGAGAGTATTAGCTACATAAGTTTTAGTTTAGGCATCGGCTTAATTATAATAAAAAAAAATAAGAAAACAAATTAATAATCCTACTAATAAAACAACCAAATAAAATCAAAACTTAAACAAATCAAGCTAAAATATAATTGTGATTTTTATACGGATAAAAAAAAATAAGCTCAATACAAGACAAGGTAAAGTTTATATATATGGATCAAATTATATAATTCAAGACGTTATGATTAGTGTAGTGTTTTTTTCAAATTAAAATTTAAAGGTTAAATGGATCTTAATTAGTGTTTGATAAAATTTAATTAAGATAGAATCATAATAATTATCGATATAAAAAATACAAACAGAGAATTTGAATCATAATTATCGATATAAAGAAATACAAACAGAAAATTTTCATTGGTAATGTAAATAGCAGTAGATTTTTGCCTTTTCTTGGTAAATATTCATTCAACTTAAGATTTTATTAAAAAAAGTGATATATCTATATTTAATTAGTTGTATTTACGAAATGAAAATCACGTGATCTCTTACCTATTGTATCTTTTATAAAAACAAATAAAAAATAAATAAACAAAGATACCCTAAGATGACCGAGTGATTTAGCAAGCATTCCTTCGTCGTCGAACACATCAAAATGGACTAAAATATTAGGGTATACAAATCAATGAATGGCTAGCCAAGTGATGTCCCACTTGCTGACATGAAAGAAAGAAAGAAAGAAAGAAAGACTTGGAAATCTATGATCCTAATTTCCACGTGGAGTTAGAAGAAATTAACAACAAAGTGGAGACTACTTTTTTAAAGCTATCTTGGTGTGAAATCGACAAAACACGCAAACACACGGCGTTAGGGGTAAAGGCTTCAGCTAAAGATGCATGCATGCTCACGCGTTGATGTTTCTATTCATTCCATCTGATGAACACAACTATAAAATTAATTTAGATTAATGGAATATTTCTCCGATGTAAGAGTTATATTTTATTTTGGTATTAAAATCACCAATAAATTTACTAATAAAAACAAGTTGTAGGCTAGTGTCTCATTGAAGATATTAGATCCGTTAATAATTAATTAACTTGTAATTTAATCACATCGCAAATTAAAATAAGTGATGACCATCTTTTGATGGCATATCCATCATTAAATGAGTGACGGATGATCAATAAACTAACCCCATTAATATTTTTGGGATTTAAAAATGCTAAGCTAATAAAATCCTTAACCCCTTTATAATAATCTTTCTTGTATAACTCCTGGAATAAATCTTGATATATTCAAAAATAATCATTAGTTACTTAGAAAACTTATATAGAATATTGATGAGAATATTTATTATAATAATATAGTCATCAATTCAAAATTAAATTCAAATTTAGTAATTAAAAATGAATTCACAATGTAATATTTCATTATCATTTCCACAAAAATTCAATATTACATCAAAATATGAACTAAATAAATCAAACTAACAACAAATAATCTGTACCCAATTAATTATCTATCATTTGTTTAATTTTATTAAAGAATAATATAAATTATATTTCGGATATCTCCTCTAATAATTTAAATTAATTAGATACATGGGATTTAGTGTGTGTATATATATTGAGCCTGAGCCTGCGCATTGAAGGGATTATATACAATAAATAACACCATCTGCAGCCTAGAAGAATTGCGAGCAGAGGCTCTATGCTGTAATGCATGCGTGGAGTTTTGGTCTGAACACTTGGTTTCTGTAGTGAGGCGTGGGCTGTTTCTATATTGAATAGTTATAAAGCATGGGCTTTGTAGCTTGTTTCAGTTTGAATGTAAAGGAAACCTTTTGAGGGCCAGCTGTTTGTATTACCCGAGACATAGCTGGCTATTGATATGCTTTCAAACCCATGCAATTTCCCTTGATACACTTTGCAAGGTGCACGGCAGGGGTGAACAAAAAAATTAATAAATCAATTAAATTAAAAAAATAAAAAAATAATTAAAAAATCAAACCGAAAAAAAAATCGAATTAACCGATTAAAAAATTATAAAAAAATTCCGATTCGGTTCGGTTTCGGTTTCTAAAGTCTGAAACCGATTGAACCGAACCGAACCGAACCGAACCGGTTCAACCATCCAACACTTAAAAAAAAAACTATAAAAGTAATGTTTTCTAACCCTAAAGTAACATTCACCCTTAGCCGCCCCCCTCCCTTCTCTGCATATCTCATTCTCTTTCATTTTACTCTCTTTTTTCTCTTTTTTCTTTACTCTCTGCTCTGCTTTGATTTTTCTCCTTTCCCTCTACTATCTGCTCTGATTTGATCTTATGGATTTGATTCCTTTGGATTTTCTTCGGATCTTAGTTCTCCTGTTGAGTCTGTGGTTGGCTCTACTAACAACCGAATAGAGGACTATCAGATCCACCAAGAAAACCCCCTCCATTCTCTATTCCGTTAAAAAATCTCATCTCTGACGTTAGTTTCCACCAACAGGACTACTTGCTTACCAGAAGTTGCAGGCATCTCAAATAATTTGTCAAACAGTACATTATTGTACTTTCACTTATTTTTTTTTAAAGATTGAAGAAAGGCTCCTACTTTTCTGATTACTAATTGAGGCCTTTGATCTGCTTGTTTCTTATTCAAATTTCAGCATTTGAGATGACAAGTGATGCAGCAGCAGGGTGTTTGGGGAGGGCACAACAACATTTTATTGTTTTCTCAAAAGCCACATTAGACCTGGCTAGTGATCCAAAAAGGGAGGAATATTACTAGTGTTGGTAGAGGACCATTGGGTTTCAACTGGTTTGGAAGGGGAAAAAACCGAATCGAAATTAATCGGTTTGAATTGATTTTCAGTTTGGTTCGGTTTAAAAATTAAAAAAAAATAATTCAATTTAGTTGTTTATTTTAGTTCAAAACCGGACCGAACCGGAAATGTTCAGCACACGGTATACACAATTACTAATGGCTAGGCACTTTTTCACTTTCTTTGATTTGGATTTGGAAGTTTGTCTTGTTTTCCCTTTTTTTTCGATCTTTTTTTCGCATTTTTAAAAGAGATGAAGTGGATAATAAAGCTTAATTTTTTTTAGATGTAGTATTTTTTTTCTTAATTATTTAATGATGGGGCAGAGATTAAGTTATAACTTATAAAATTTAATTAGTTACCGCTTTGAAACTGTTGCCTGTCCTGCGCGGCGTGGTTTAGTGATTTACCAACTAGTAACTTACTTTACCTAATTTAAGATAAGCTACTTTAATTGTAAGTAAGATGATTTGAAAATTTAAAATATTAGTAAAGTTTTTAAAACTTTAATAAATCAATTATTAAATACTAAAATATATATAAAAATATATTCTTACATTTTTCACAAGAAGTACAACATTATTTTATTTATTCTTAAAATACTTGACCACCATGTACAAATTAAAACACTTAATTCTCTTTTCTTCTTTTTATTATTTTTGTTTTTTTTTTTATTTTAACAAAAAAAGACCATCCATAAAAAAAATTACAGCCACACACCCTAGCATCACTTTTTTACTATATTTTTTTCTATTACATGTTTCCATAATAACATAAACTAAAAAAACTTTTAACAGAAATCTAAATACATATTCAAACATCTAAAAATTACAGAAATAGGTCCCTGAAAAGTCCAGGAACTGCAGAGGAGGCTTTCTGGAACTGCCGGAACAGTGGTGGCACGTCTGCTCCACCCGCGGCCGCCACTAGTGGCGCGTGGTTGGAGCGTGGCCGTTGGATCTGAAGCCCCACGGCCTGCTCTTTACTACTGCATCGGCGGTGACCTCCACCGCTTCTCAAAAATAGAGATCTGGCTGCCTTAAGGTCCGGCCATCTCTCTCCTTCAGATCTTCTCCGCCGGTGGAGATTTGTTATCACCTGAAACAGAAGAAAAGACAACACAAACAGCAGGTGGTTTAAATTGAATTTTATAGATCTGTTCTCGTTCCCTTTTTTCGATCTGGCAGCGTGTGACTGAAAGTGGGTGGCGGCGAGTGTAGTCTGGCAAATGATCTCGGTTGGTCGAGAGAGGAGATGGAGGGAAGTCCGGTTGGTTCTCCAAGCCAAATGAATATCGGGGAAAGAGAGAGGTGAGGTTCTCTCTCGTCTCTGCAAAAGAGAGGGGGGCGGCTGGAGAGGCTGCGAGAGGCAGATGACGGGGAGATGGGGGCTCTGGTTTTCTTTCAGGGGAAGATGGAGATGGGGCTTGAGCGGCTGGTATTAGTTAAATATAAAGATGACAGAGATTAATCTTGATAAAGATGATTGTGATGATTTGAGAGCGGTAGTTCTAATGTTGATGTAAGTGATAGAGCTACACCATATACTGGAACTTCAA
>Ga0325400_1003181_pt1 | contig 14719 bp, 14 predicted proteins | sample PopdelMetagenome_2_FD_205662 | JGI IMG/M metagenome (GOLD analysis project Ga0325400, IMG submission 205662) | Populus deltoides microbial communities from Bellville, Georgia, United States - Xylem-PdKOR-R1 | ecosystem: Host-associated > Plants > Phyllosphere > Stem > Wood/Secondary xylem... | reverse complement strand
CCGGGGTGGGCCAGGGCGCGGGCGATGCCCGCGCCAGGGCCTCGATCGCGGTCCGGCACGTCGACGGAGGGAGTGTCCACCTCGAAACCGCTGACGGTGACCAGCACGGGGTCGCAGCCGGCCTCCTTCATCAGCCTCACGGTGTGCTCCGCCCAGGTGGTGCCGTCCCCGCGGCGCAGCAGCGCCTTCGGTCCGCCCATCCGGCGCCCGGCCCCGGCGGCCAGCACGATCCCCGCGATCCGCACCCCTGCAGTCCACCATGTTTCGGGCAGGTTTCGCGTTCAGGGCCGTTGGGGGCCCGTCCTGGAGGTTCCACCAATCGCGGCTCGCGCGTGGGGTAGGAACGTTGTCGTCCTGGGGGCTGCGAACGGCACGCCCCGCAGGCGAGGATGACGGAGAAGGAGAGGTGGGTCGTGGACATCGAGGAACTGGACGCGCTCGACGCGACGCGGTGCGAGCAGTTGCTGCGCACCTGCTGTGACGCGCCGGTGTGGGCGGCGAAGACGGCCGCGCACCGACCGTTCGGCTCGTTGGAGACGCTGCTCGCGGTGGCCGAGGAGGAACTCGCCGCGACGTCCGAGGCCGACGTCGACGAAGCCCTCGCCGCCCACCCGCGGATCGGGGAGAAGTCCGACAGCGCCACCTCGCGCCGCGAACAGGCCGGCGCCCTCGGCGGTGGTGACGAGGTCCTCGCGCAGCTCGCCGAGGGGAACCGCCGCTACGAGGAGAAGTTCGGGCACGTCTACCTGGTGTTCGCCTCGGGCAGGAGCGGCCAGGAACTCCTGGACATCCTGACCGCCCGGCTCGACAACGACGCCGCCACCGAGCGGACGGTCCTGCGGGCCGAACTCGCCCAGATCACGAAACTCCGGTTGACGAGGTTGGTGTCATGACGAGCCTGTCCACCCACGTGCTCGACGCCGTGACCGGAACCCCGGCCCAGGGCATGTCGCTGCTGCTGGCCGCCGCGGACGGGACGCCGGTCTCGAGCGGGACCACCGACGACGACGGCCGGGCCCGGCTGGCCGAAACCCTGGAACCCGGGGTGTACCGGTTGTTGTTCGAGACCGAACCCTGGTTCACCGCCGCGGGCCGTGAGACCTTCTACCCCGAGGTGGTCGTCTCCTTCACCGTCACGGGCGAACGGAAACACCTGCACGTCCCGATCCTGTTGTCCCCGTTCGCGTACTCCACCTACCGAGGGAGCTGAATCATGGCCATCGTCCTGGCCGGTCACCAGTACGGCAAGGCGGAGAACCGCGTCGTACGTTTCCAGCGCGACACCCCGCGCCACGAGATCGTCGACCTGAACGTCACCTCGACGCTGCGCGGCGACTTCGCCGACGCGTACCTCACCGGCGACCAGACCAAGGTCCTGCCGACCGACACCCAGAAGAACACCATCTACGCCTACGCCAAGGAGAAGGGGATCGTCTCGGTCGAGACGTACGCCCTGGACCTGGCCCGGCACTTCGTCGACGACACCGAACCCGTCACCGGCGCCCGCATCGACCTCGACCAGTACCTGTGGACCCGCGCCACGGTGAACGGCGTCGAGCACGACCACACCTGGACCCGCTCCGGCAGCGAGGTCCGTACGGCCGCGATCACCGTGTCCGGCAAGGGGTCCGAGCAGGAGGCGCACGTCGTCGCCGGCCTCAAGGAGTTCACGGTCCTGAAGTCGACGGGGTCGGCGTTCAAGGACTTCCTCGTCGACGACTACACGACGCTGGAACCCACCGAGGACCGCGTCATGGCCACCTCGCTGGTCGCGACCTGGCGCTACGACCAGACCTGCCTCGCCGACGGTTTCGACTTCGACGCCGCCTACGACGCCGTGAAGTCCGCGTTCGTCGCGCAGTTCGCCACCGTGCACTCGCTGGCTCTGCAGCAGACGTTGTGGCACATGGGCAAGGCTGCGATCGAGGCCGTCCCGGCCGTCGCCGAGGTGCGCCTGGCCGCGCCGAACAAGCACCACTTCCTCTACGACATCGGTCGGTTCGGCATCGAGAACGCCGGTGAGGTGTTCCACGCCGACGACCGCCCGTACGGTCTGATCCAGGCGATCGTCGCCCGCGACGACACCCCCGCCGTCCCCTTGGCCTGGGAACGATGAACGACCAGCAGTTCCTCGACCTCGCGGTGCAGTTGGCCGTGGACAACGTCGCCGCGGGTGGCGGTCCGTTCGGGGCTGTCATCGTCAAGGACGGCGTCGTCGTGGCCACCGGGGTGAACCGGGTGACCGCGCAGAACGACCCGACCGCGCACGCCGAGGTCCAGGCCATCCGCACGGCCTGCGCCGAGCTCGACACGTTCACCCTGGTCGGGACGACGCTGTACTCCAGCTGCGAACCCTGTCCCATGTGCCTGGCGTCCTCGCTGTGGGCGCGGGTGGACCGGGTGCTGTTCGCCGCCGACCGCGACGACGCCGCGCGCGGTGGTTTCGACGACCGCGCGTTCTACGAGTTGTTCGACAAACCCCGCACCGAGTGGTCGGTCCCCGTCCAGCAGCAGCGGGACGAGAACTCTCCGGCGCCCTTCGACGCGTGGCTCGCCACCGTCGAGCGGGTCGACTACTGAACTTGGTCGAGCAGGCTCAGGGCCACCTGCAGGTCCACCAGGTCCTCGACGTCGCGCAGGTCCCGGTCGAGCGACGATTCGACACGGTTCAGCCGGTAGCGCACGGTGTTCTGGTGGACGTGCAGGGCGGCGGCCGTGCGGGCCGGGGACAGGCCGGTGCGCAGGTGCGTGCGCAGCGTCAGCAGCAGGTCCGGATCGTCCACCACGCCGCCCAGCACGCGGCGGGCGAACCGTTCGCGGTCCGCGGCGGGCACCAGGCGCAGCAGGTCGGCCACCCCGCCGTCGTCGGGTTCGCGTTCGATCACCACGCGCCCGCGCCGACCACGGGCGACGGTCAACGCCTGACGAGCGCCCCGCGCGGCGTCCGCCCGGTCGGTGCCGCGGCGGCTGATGCCCACGGGCAGTCCACCGCTGAGGAAACCCGCGGTGCGTTCCAACCGTCGCCGCACGCCCGGCAGGGCGTCGGCGTCGAGGAACACCACGTGCAGGTGATGGGGGTCCACGTGGTGAGGGTGGTCGGCGACCGCGTCCAGCACGACGTCCAGCCAGGAAGCGTCCACCGCGATCGCCACCAGCTCACCGACCGGCGCGTCCGCGTGCGTCGGGGTGAATCGACGGTGCAGGGCCAGGATCCCCGTCAGTGCGACGAGGCTCGACTCGGCCACGCCCTGGCTCACCAGCCACCACGGCGCGGGACCGTCCCCCACGGGCCGGCCCGGGACACCCTCGAACAGGACGTCGATCTCGTCCTCGTCGGTCGGAGCTCCCGCGAGTCGGCGACCCGTCGCCGTGAACAGCCGCACACCCGGGACCTCGGCGACGATCTCCTCGACGGTGCGCCCGGCCGCGGCCAGGACCCGCGCGACGGTGTCCTGACGAGGACCCAGCGCCTCCTCGACGGCGCTGCTGACCGTGTGGAACGCGACGTCGGCAGGCACCGCGAACACCGGCAGACCGGCCTCCCGGGCCGCGGCCACGACGTCGCCGGGCACCTCGCCGAGCAGGCCCTCGCCCACGGCCAGCGCCGACCCGCCCGCGGCGTCCACCGAGGCGACGAACACCCCGGCGTCCTGCGGGGTGCGACGCCAGGCCAGGCCGGTCAGCACGAGGTGTCCGACGGCCACGTAGCGGCCCGGTTCGAGCAGGTCGACCGTCGTCGTCCCCGTCACCGGCCGTTGCAGCGGCTCACCCGTTGCCCACAGCAACCGCAGCCCGGCGACCTCCGCGAGCTCGGCCACCCGCACGACGACACCCCCGGGAACGACTTGTGGACCTGAACACGATCGAAGCCATCATCCCCGTCACCGACGCGGCCGCCCTGCGCCGGGTCCACGACGGGCGCCCCACGACGTCCGTGCTGGCCGGCGGGACCTGGATGTTCTCCGTCCCGCAGCCCCACCTGACGACGCTGGTCGACCTGACGACGCTGGGCTGGGAACCGTTCACGATCTCCGACGCGGGTCTGCGGTTGGCCGCGACCTGCCCCATCGGCGACCTCGAACGCATCACCTTCCCCACGGACTGGCTCGCGAAGCCGCTGTTCCGGCAGTGCGCGCGGTCGCTGCTGGCCTCGTTCAAGATCCGTTCCGTCGCGACCGTCGGCGGGAACGTCTGCGCGTCGCTGCCCGCCGGGGCGATGACCTCGCTGACCGCTGCCCTGGACGGGGTCGCGGAACTCTGGGCGGCCGACGGGTCGGTGCGGTACGTCCCGGTCGCGGAGTTCGTGACGGGGAACGGCACCAACGTCCTCGCGCCGGGTGAGGTGCTGCGGGCGGTCGACCTGCCCGCGCACGCGCTGAGGTCCACGACGGCCTACCGCCGGGTGTCGCTGGCCCGGCTCGGCCGGTCCGCGACGCTGGTGATCGGGCGCCGGGAACTCGACGGGACGTTCGTCCTGACGGTGACGGCGTCCACGCCGCGGCCACTGCAGTTCCGTTACACCGCGCTGCCCGCACCTGACGAGGTGGTCGCTCAGGTGCTGGAGACGGTCGAAGCAGGACCCGGATGGTTCGACGACGTGCACGGTGCGCCGGACTGGCGACGGGGGACGACGCTGCGGTTCGCGGCGGAGATCGTGGAGGAACTGGCGTGAAACTGACCGTGAACGGCGCCGCCAAGGACGTCGAACCCCGCGCGGGCCAGTGCCTGCGCACGTTGCTGCGCGAGAACACCCACGTCGAGGTCAAGAAGGGCTGCGACGCGGGCGACTGCGGGGCCTGCACGGTCCTGGTCGACGGAAAACCCGTGCACTCGTGCCTGTACCCGGCGTTGCGGGCGGCCGACCGGGAGATCACCACGGTCGCCGGCCTCGGAACTCCTGAGGAACTGTCGGAGGTCCAGCAGAGGTTCGTCGACGCCGCGGGTTTCCAGTGCGGGTTCTGCACGGCCGGGATGGTCGTGACGGCGTCCACCTTCACCGGCGGGCAGCGCGAGGAACTCTCCGAGCACCTCAAGGGGAACCTGTGCCGGTGCACGGGATACCGCGCGATCCGCGAGGCCATCACCGCTCCCGTCGTGGAACCCCTGCCGACGTCCGGGGCGGTCGGCGCGAAGGTGGCGGCCCCCGCCGGGCGCCGGATCGTCACCGGTCGGGAGAAGTACACGCTGGACTACTCCGCCGACGAGGTTCCCGCCGGGGTTCTGCACGTGGCCGTCCTGCGCAGCCCCCACGCGCACGCCCGGATCTCCTCGATCGACGTGACCGCGGCCGAGGCTCTTCCCGGGGTCCAGCTCGTGCTCACCCACGAGAACGTCCCGCAGACCCTGTTCTCCACCGGCCGGCACGAGGGCCGCGAGGACGACCCCGACGACACCCTCATCCTGGACCCGGTCGTCCGCTACCACGGCCAGCGGGTCGCCGCCGTGATCGCCGACGACCTGAGGACCGCCGAAGAAGGCGTGCGGCGCATCGTCGTGGAGTACGAGGAACTCCCCGCGGTGTTCGACCCGGCCCTCGCCGTCGCACCCGGGGCCCCGTTGCTGCACGCCGACAAGGACGCGGTCACCTCGCGGATCGGCGACCCGCAGCGGAACCTCGTCGCCGAGATGCACGGCGGGGTCGGCGACGTGGAACTCGCGCTCGCGCAGGCCGACGTCACGGTGTCGGGGACGTGGCAGACCCAGCGCGTCTCGCACGTCGCGCTGGAGACCCACACCGCGGTGTCCTGGTTGGACGAGGCGGGCCGGTTGGTGGTGCGCTCCAGCAGTCAGGTGCCGTTCCTGGTGCGCAAGGAACTGGCCCACCTGCTCGATCTGCCGCAGGACCGCGTGCGGGTGTTCACCGCCCGCGTCGGCGGGGGTTTCGGCGGCAAGCAGGAACTCCTGGTCGAGGACATCGTGAGCCTGGCCACCCTGCGCACGGGGCGTCCCGTGCAGTGGGAGACGACCCGCGGGGACGTCCTGCGGACCCTGCCGACCCGTCACCCCATGCGGGTGAAGGTCCGGTTGGGCGCCACGAACGACGGGACGCTGACGGCCCTGGCCGTCGAGGTCCTGTCCAACGCCGGGGCCTACGGGAACCACTCCGCGGGGGTGATGTTCCACGGCTGCCACGAATCGATCGCGACGTACCGCTGCGAGAACAAGCGCGTCGACGCCCAGGCCGTCTACACGAACACCGTGCCGTCGGGCGCGTTCCGCGGGTACGGCCTCGGGCAGGTCGTGTTCGGGCTCGAGTCCGCGCTGGACGACCTGGCTCGCGAACTCGGTATGGACCCCTACGAACTCCGACGGCGCAACGTCGTCGTCCCCGGTGACCCGTTCGTCGTCACCTCCTACCCGAGTGACGGGTCCGAGGCGGACGACGGGTTGCGGTACGGCAGCTACGGTCTGGACCAGTGCCTCGACCTGGTCCAGGACGCGATGGAACGTGGCGGGGAACCCGCGCCGACGGGTCCGAACTGGCGGGTCGGGGAGGGGATGGCGACCGCGATGATCGCCACCGCCCCGCCGCGTGGGCACCTGGCCGACACCAGCGTCCGGTTGCTGGCCGACGGGACGTGGGAACTCAACGTCGGCACGGCCGAGTTCGGCAACGGCACCACGACCGTCCACCACCAGATCGGGATCACCGCCCTCGGGACGACGTTGGACCGGATCCGCCTGCGGCAGAGCGACACCGACGTGACGAAGTACGACACGGGTGCTTTCGGTTCCACAGGTGCCGTCATCGCGGGCAAGGCGCTGCTCGCGGCGTGCGAGAAGATCTCGGCACAGGTCCGCGGCGTCGCTGCGGAACTCCTGGACGCGCTGCCCGCCCAGGTGGTCCTGGGGCCCGAGAGCGCGTCGTTCGGGGAACGGTCGGTGTCGCTGGTGGACCTGCACGCCGAGTTCGTCCGCCGAGGTCGTCCACCGTTCGCGGAGGGCGACGAGGACGCCGCTGTCCGGTCGGTCGCGTTCAACGTGCAGGGTTTCCGGGTCGCCGTCGACGTCGAGTCGGGTGAGGTGCGGATCCTGCGTTCGGTCCAGGCCGTCGACGCCGGGACGGTCCTGAACCCCGTGCAGTTGCGCGGTCAGGTCGAGGGTGGGGTGGCGCAGGCGATCGGGTCGTCGCTGTTCGAGGAGGTCCGGATCGGGCCGGACGGGGTCAGTCCCACACAGTCGCTGCGGGAGTACTACATCCCCCGCAGCGACGACGTCCCCGACACCGAGGTGCTGTTCGCCGACACCTACGACACGGTCGGGCCGCTGGGCGCGAAATCGATGAGCGAGGCGCCCTACAACCCCGTCGCCCCCGCGTTGGCGAACGCGATCCGGGACGCCATCGGGGTGCGGTTGTTCCAGCTCCCGATGTCCGCCGACCGGATCTGGCGCGCCACCCACTGACCCTCCACCCACTGACCCTCCACCCACTGACCCTCCACCCCTCCGTGATCATGGACTGGTCCATGATCACGGAGGGGTTTGTCAGGGGTTTGTCGCGGGTTTGTCAGGGGTGGGCGGGGGAGTTCTCGGTGGTGCGGGAGAAACTCAGGTCGGCGTCGGTGGGAACACCCTCGTCGACCCGGACCGCGGTGGTCACGGGTTCCCAGCTCGTCGCGGTGAGGGTGTAGTTCCCGCCCGCGACGTCGGCGAACTCGTACCGTCCGTCGGCGTCCGTGACCGTGGTCCCGACGACCCGACCGGCGGCGTCCACCAGGGTGAGCGTCGCTCCCGGGTGCGGCGTGGCATCACCGTTCACAGTGCCGCGCAGGGTGGATCCGCTCGCGACCTGCAGGTCGACGGCCAGGGTCGCGTCGTCCCCGACCTCGACGCCGCGGGCCACAGGACGGTGGTCGGCGAACTGCGCGGTCAGGACGTACGAGCCGCCGGACAACCCCTCGAACGAGTAGCCGCCGTGCTCGGAGGTCGTGGCCGTCCCGGCAACCCGTCCGGTCACGTCGGTCAGGGTCACCCGGGCGCCGGCGACGGACACCGCGTCCCGCAGCACCCGACCCGTCACCGCAGACCGACCCTCGAGGACGACGTCGTGCTGCGCCGGCCCGTCGCCGACCGCGATCAGCACGGCGTGCGGGGACAGGTGGTCGGCGGCGGTGATGAGGAGGTACGTGCCGCCGGTCGGGACCAGGAGTTCGTAGGAACCGTCGTCCTGCGTGGTTCCGCGGGCGACCTGCGCCCCCGCCGGGTCGGTCAACGTCACGACGGCGCCGGCCAGCGGCCGGGACCCGTCGGCGAGCACCGTGCCCCGGACCGAGGGCACCGACGCGATCGGCGTCGCGCGGGGCTGGGGTACGGCGGCGGGCTGTGCGGCGCGTTTCGCGGGGATCAGCGCGGCGATGACCGCGGCCAGGAGAGCCGCACCCGCCGCCACCCACAGGATGGTCTTGAACCCGCTCTCGGCGGGGATGCTCACCCCACCGAGCACGGTGGCCGAGGAGGCCAGCACGGCACCGGCGACGGCGCTGGAGACGGACGACCCGATCGAGCGCACCAGGGTGTTGAAGCTGTTCGCGGCGGCGGTCTCGCTGACCGGCACGGCCGACATGATGAGCGAGGGCATCGACCCGTAGGCGAACCCGATGCCGGCGCCGATGATCCCCGAGACGATCGAGAGCTGCCAGATCGCGCCCATCATGAACGTGCCGCTGGCGTAGCCGATCGCGACGACGACGCCACCGATCATCAGGCTGACCTTGGGGCCGTACCGGCGGGTGACGTTCGCCGAGATCGGCGCCGTCACCATCATCACCAGGCCGCCGGGGATCATCGCCAGACCCGCGACGAGCATCGACCCGCCGAGGCCGTAGCCGGTCGCCTCGGGGAGCTGGATGACCTGCGGAAGCACCAGCGACATCGCGAACATCGCGAAACCGAGGGCGACGGAGGCGAGGTTCGTCAGCAGCACCTGCGGGCGGGCCGTGGTGCGCAGGTCGACCAGCGGTTCGCGGGTGCGCAGTTCGAACACGCCCCACAGCAGGGCGAGCACGGCCCCGCCGATGAGACAGCCCAGGGTCTCCCAGCTGCCCCAGCCCCAGTCCTTGCCCTTGGAGACGCCGAGCAGCAGGGCCACGAGGGTCACGGACAACCCGATCGCCCCGACGACGTCGAGCCGGCCCCCGCGGTTGTTCGTCGCCGACGGGATGAGTGCGACGACGAGCACGAACACGACGGCGCCGAGGATCGCGGCGACCCAGAACAGCCAGTGCCAGTTCAGGTTGTCGGCGATCAGCGCCGCGGCGGGCAGCCCGAGTGCGCCGCCGACGCCGAGGGAGGCGCTCATCAGCGCGGTGGCCGGGCCGAGTTTCTCGCTCGGCAGGATGTCCCGCATCAGGCTGATGCCGAGGGGGATGACGCCCGCGGCGAAACCCTGCAGGGCGCGCCCGACGATCATCGGGGTGAGGCTGTCGGCGAAAGCGCAGACGACCGACCCGATCACCATCGCGGCCAGGCTGGCCAGCAGCAGGGGACGCTTGCCGAACATGTCGCCCAGTCGGCCGGCGATCGGCGTCGCCACGGCTCCGGCCAGCAAGGTGGCCGTGATGGCCCAGGCCGCGTTGGAGGACGTCGTACCCAGCAGCGTCGGCAGCTGGGAGACGATCGGGATGACCAGGGTCTGCATCAGGGCGACCGAGATCCCGCCGAGGGCGAGGATCGCGACGATCACCCCGGTCGGACGCTCGGTCCGGTGGGCCGTGCTGGTGGACATCTGGGTCCTTCGAGAGGAAGTATTAAGACAACTGCTTGACTCAGTTGAGCACGGCAACAATGGTCGTTGCAAGGGGCAATCAACCCCGGGCGCGAAAGAAGGAGTGCAGATGCCGACGGCTCAGGTCCGCAACACCGGGCGCAGCGAGGCGACCCGGACGGCGATCCTGGACGCCGCGGAACGGCTGTTCGCCGAGCACGGGATCGAGCGGGTCTCGCACCGCCAGATCAGCGCCGAGGCGGGGCAGGGCAACAACGCGGCCGTCGGGTACCACTTCGGCACCACCGCCGACCTCGTCGAGGCGATCGTCGCCCGGCACAGCACCTCGGTGGACGCGCTGCGCGAGCGGCAGGCGGCCCGCGTCGAGGGATCGACGGACATCCGTGACTGGGTGAGCTGCCTGGTGCGTCCGATGGCCGACTATCTCGAATCGGTCGACCACCCCACCTGGTACGCCCGCCTGGCCGCCCAACTCGCCACCGACCCCCGTCGGCACGCTCACTTCGTCGCGCCGGCCGGGCACTCGGAGTCGTTGCGCCGCACCATCGCCGCCTTCCGCAGTTGCCTTCCCGACCTCCCGCCGCCCGTCCTGCAGGAACGTGGCGAGATGGCCCGGCTGCTCACCGTCCACGTCTACGCCGAACGGGAGACCGCCCTCGCCGAGGGGCGTGAGCCCGCCCGTGCGACCTGGTCCGAGTGCGCCGACGGTCTCGTCGACGCGCTCGTCGGGCTCTGGACCGCCCCCGTCACGACATGACCGGCCGGCGTGGACAGGACGGGGTGATCACCGCGAGGGTGGGTGGGTGAGTCGTTCCACGGTCTCCCGGTTCTGGCTCTCCCGGTTCTGGCTCTCCCGGTTCTGGCACGCGGCTCTCGCGATCGTGGTGCTGTCCACGCTGGTCCTGCAGTTCGTCCTCATCGTCACGGCGAGCCCCGACGCGAGCTCCACCGACGCCCCGGCGGTCCCGGTGTCCACGGGGCTGGTGCGGTTCTTCGGCTACTTCACCGTCCAGAGCAACCTGCTCGTCCTGATCGCCGCGGTCTCGCTCGCGCTGGACCCGGAGCGGGACGGCCGGTTCTGGCGGGTCCTGCGCCTGGACGCCCTGCTCGGGATCAGCGTCACCGGGCTCGTCTTCGGGGCGGCGTTGGCCCCCCACCTTCATCCGACGGGTCTGGGCTGGTGGGTGAACTTCGGCTTCCACTACCTCTCGCCCCTGATGACCTTCGGGGGTTGGCTGGCGTTCGGGCCGCGACCACGCGTCGACGCCGCGACCCTGGCGTGGGTGTTCGTCTGGCCGCTGGCGTGGATCGTCTACACGTTCGTCCGGGGCGCGATCGTGGACTGGTACCCGTACCCCTTCCTCGACGTCGGCGAGATCGGCTTCACGTTCGCCGTGCTCAACGCCGGTGCGGTCATCCTGCTCGCCGGGCTCCTGCTGACCTTGTTCCGGGTCCTGGACCGGGCGCTGACGCCGACGTACGACACGATGGACGCGTGAGATCGCCGACCGTCTCCCGCGTGTGGCACGGGGTGCTGGTGCTCGTCGTCCTGGCCTCGTTGGTGACCCAGATCGTCCTGCTCGTGCGGGGGGACGTCGGCTCCACGGCGGCCGCCCTGGTCCAGATGTTCAGCTTCTTCACCGTCCAGAGCAACGTGCTGGTGCTGGTCGCGGCGTCGACCCTGGTGCTCGACCCCGCCCGCGACGGGCGGTTCTGGCGGGTCCTGCGCCTCGATGCCCTGCTGGGCATCACGGTCACCGGGGTCGTGTTCGGCGCGGTCCTCGCGCCGATGCTGCACCCCACCGGGATCGACTGGTGGGTCAACGCGGGTTTCCACTACGTCTCGCCCGTGATGGCGTTCGTGGGGTGGCTGCTGTTCGGTCCGCGTCCCCGGATCGACCGTGCGACGTTCGGGTGGGCCTTCGGCTGGCCGCTGGCCTGGATCGCCTACACGTTCGTGCGGGGTGCCGTCGTCGACTGGTACCCCTACCCGTTCCTGGACGTGGGCGAGATCGGTTACCCGGACGCGTTGCGCAACACGGGGTTCATCGTCGTCGGGTCGGTCGTGCTGCTGCTGCTCCTCCGCTGGTTCGACGTCAGTGCTCATCGTCCCGGTGCAGGTCGTCGCAGACCAGCAGAACCCGCGCGGTGACGTCCCCTTTGTTCCGCCACCGGTGCGGGATGCCGGGGTCCAGGGTGAGCGAACCGCCTGCGCCCACCTCGGTGTCCGTGTCCTCCTGCGTGCACAGCACGACGCCCGCGAGCACCACCGCGACCTCCTCGCCCGGATGCTGGAACGGTTCGGCGTCGCCGTTGCCCGGGGGGATCAGCAGTTCGTAGACGTGCAGGGCCCGGTCGGCGCCGCCGGCCAGCAACCGTGTCGTGTAGCCGCCTGGGGCGTCGGGCATCTCGATCCCCGCGCCGGGGACGTCGGGCAGCAGAGTCGACGGCGAGACCCCGAGCGCATGGGCGAGGTCGTAGAGGGTGGCGACGCTCGGCAGCATGTCGCCGCGTTCCAGCTTGGTGATGAACGGTTGGGAGACCCCCGCCCGACGGGCGAGTTCACGCATCGACCACCCGTGCCGGGTGCGCACGGCCCGCACGGCCGCGCCGACCTGGATCGCCGGTCCTGTCATCAACCCTCCCGCATTTCGATAACTCGTGGTTATCCTAGCCGACGTGACCAAGCAGATCGTCCTCGGGGCCTTCGAAGAGTTCACCCCGAACTTCATCAGCAACGCCTGGGCCCACGAGCTCAGCGACACCCGCGGTTTCGCCACGCTGGAGCACTGGCAGCAGATGGCCCGCGAACTCGACGCCGGAGGTTTCGACTTCCTGTTCCTGGCCGAGGCGATCGGCTACCCGATGCGCGAGGACGGCGGCGTCCCCGAGGCGGTCGTGCGGGAGGCCGTGCAGATCCCCGTGCACGACCCGATGCTGCTCATCAGCGGGCTCGCCGCGACGGTCGACCGGTTGGGTTTCATCGTCACGACGTCGACGACGGCGCACCACCCGAACCTCAACGCCCGGGCGTTCACGACGCTGGACCACCTGACCAACGGGCGGATCGCCTGGAACATCGTCACCTCCGACAACCAGATGGCGCTGACCCGACTGCTCGGCCATGAGGGCGTCACCCCGCACGACGAGCGGTACCGCAAGGCGACCGAGTTCGTGGAACTGTCGCTGAAACTCTGGGAAGGCAGCTGGGAGGACGACGCCGTCGTCTACGACAAGGCCACCCACACCTACGCCGACCCCGACAAGGTCCACCGCGTCACCCACCGCGGGGAATACTTCTCCCTCGACGGGTACTTCACCGCCATCCCCTCCCCGCAGCGGACCCCGTTCCTGCTGCAGGCGGGGACGTCACCGGCCGGCCGGGCCTTCGCCGGGAAGTTCGCCGAGTGCGTTTTCATCCAGGACCGGGAGATGCCCCGCGCCGCGCAGAGTGTCGCGCAGTTGCGCGAACAGGCCCGCGCCAACGGCCGGGACGGGAACGACCTGAAGGTGCTGATCAGCGCCTCGGTCGTGGTGGGTTCCACCGAGGAGGAGGCCGCATCGTTGCGTGCCTCGATCGACGCGTCGGTGTCCCGGGAGTCGGCGGCCGCGCTGTTCCTCGGCTGGAGCGGGGTCGACCTCATGGCCTACCCGATGGACGCGACGCTGCAGGACGTGCGGACCGAGGTCGGGCAGTCGATGCTCGCGGTGTTCCAGAAGGGCGAGGAGTCACCCACGATCGGGCAGATCCTCGACGAACTCACCACGACCATGCCCGGACTGCGGATCACCGGGACCCCGGAATCCTGCGCCGACCAGCTGCAGGCGATCGTGGACGAGACCGACCTCGACGGTTTCCTCGTGGAGTACACCTACGGCGGCCCGACCGCCCACCGCCCGTTCATCGAGCACGTCATGCCGCTGCTGCGGGACAAGGGGATGTTGCCCGAGGAACCCCGCACGGGGTCGATGCGTCGTCGGATGCTCGGCCACGACAGCGACCGCCTGCCCGAAGGTCACCCCGGGAACGCGTTCCGCCCCTGGTGATGCCTTCCTTGATCGCGGCGGCAACTCCGCCGCCGCGATCAAGGAAGTGGTTCAGGCCGGGACTGGGGTGAGGTGCGATTCGAGGTCGGCCCAGTTCTCCACGACGGCGACGACGCCGACCTCGTGGAACTTCGCGATCCGGGATTCCCGCTCGGACGGCAGCACGAACTGCAGGTTCCCGACGACGGGAACCCCGGCGCGGACGGCTGCGGTCGCCCCGGCGACGGAGTCCTCCACGGCCAGCGCCTCGGACGGTTTCACCCCGAGGAGTTCGCAGGCCAGGACGTAGACCGTCGGGTCGGGCTTGCTGGTCGGGACGGGGGGAGTGTCCTCGGCGCTGTACCGGACGTCGGCGGGCAGCAGTTCCGCCAGGCCGGCCGCGGTGAAGGAGGCCTCCAGGCGGGTCAGCGCGCTGGAACTGACCGCAGCCAACCGGAACCGTTCACCGAGGCGGGTGAGGGGTTCGAGCACCGCGGCGTCGGGTGCGAGGACCTCGTGCAGGTGGGCGCTGACGCGACGCTTCTCCTCGGCGACCCACCACTCGAGTTCCGCGGCGGACATCTCGGTGCACGTTCCCGCACCAGGAGCCTCGGGTGCTGCGTCACCAGATCCCACCGGAACCCCGGCGTCCGCGGCGGCCTGCAGGACGACGGCGCGGAAGTTCCGGCCCATGGCCTCCTGGCGCAACGACTCGGGCGTCCAGACCTTCTCGACGCCGATGCGGGCCAGGAAGTCGTTCGTCACGGCGGTCGAGGCGACGAACGCCGGAGCCTCGGACGGGAAGAGGTTGTCGTCGGCGTCGCACAGGATCGTGGTCGCGGCGGTGAACGAGTACGTCACAGGGAACCTCCGGAGGTCAGCAGGGCGTGGACGCCGTCACGGGACAGCGTCTCGACGTGGGCGGTGATTTCTTCGACGAGCTCGGCGTCCCGGCCCAGGTCGCCGAAG
>Ga0325400_1003180_pt1 | contig 14719 bp, 5 predicted proteins | sample PopdelMetagenome_2_FD_205662 | JGI IMG/M metagenome (GOLD analysis project Ga0325400, IMG submission 205662) | Populus deltoides microbial communities from Bellville, Georgia, United States - Xylem-PdKOR-R1 | ecosystem: Host-associated > Plants > Phyllosphere > Stem > Wood/Secondary xylem... | reverse complement strand
CCTGCCGTCAGGTCCAGCGTCGTGCCGCTCGCCTCCCCCAGCGCGACCGTATCGCCGGATAGGCTCACGCCCGTGCCCGATACGAACCCGATCCCCAGCCGCCCGGTCGCGGACGCCGCCGACACGTCGCCCGTCGCCTCGACCGAGGCCGCCGTCAGGTCGCGCGTCGCCGCCAGCCCCAGCGTGCCGCCCGTCACGGCCCCCAAGTCCGCGCTGCCGCCCGTCAGCGCCACCACCGGCCCGGACGCGCGCGTCGTCACGCGCAGTTCGTTCGCGGCCTCCGCGTCCAGCCGGGTGGTGGCGTCGGCAACGTTCACCGACAGGTCGCCACCCGTCGCGATCAGACGAAGCCCGCCGCCCGTCACCTCGCCGAGCGATGCCGCCCCGCCCGTCAGCGCCACCGTCGCCCCCGACGCGCGACCTACGGACAACAGCCCTGAAGCGTCGGCCGTCAGCGTCCCCGTGACCTCCACCGCGCCCACCGACAGGTCGCCGTCCGTCGCTGTCAGCGTCGCTTGGCTCCCCGTCACCCGGTCCAGCACCGCGCCCGCGCCCGTCAGCGTCACCGTGTCGCCCGTCGCCAGGCCGGTGAGGCGCAGCGTCCCGCCCGTCGCCTCTGCGGTGATCGTGCCCGCCCGCGAGGACGCCAGCGTCGCGTCGCGCGCCGCGCGCACCGTCAGCGCGGCCCCGGCCACCGCGTCGCCCACCGTCGCGTCCAGCCCCGCCCGCACGTCCAGCAGGCCGCCGGCCTCCACGCCGCCCGCCGCCACGCTGCCGTCCGTCGCGATCAGGCGCACCGCGCCGTCCACGTCCGCGCCGCCCAGCGTCACGCCCGCCGCGCCCAGCATCTCTAGCCGCCCGGTGGAGGTCACGGCCCCCGCGCCCGCGGCCCCCGTGCCAGCCAGCAGCTCCACGCCCCCCGTGCCCGCCGCCACGTCGCCCACCGACGCGCCGACGCCCTGCGCGCGGAACCGGGCGGCAGCGCCGGTCACGCGCGACGCACCCGTCACGCGCACCGCGCCGCCGGTCGCCAGCAGGTCCGCGTTGCCGCCCGTCAGGATCGTCGGCGGCACGGGGCTCCCCGGCGGCATTCCCACCGCACCCGTCAGCGTGACGCCGCCCGGCCCGCGCACCGTCAGCGTGCTGCCCGCCGCCATCGTGCGGCCAGTCACCGCGCCCGCGCTGGTCTCCACCAGCACCGCGGCGCCGGTGGACGTCACCTCGGCCAGCGACGCCCCCGTCGCGGCCCTCGCGGTCACGTTGCCCGCCGCCGCGATCGCGCCGGTGGCGTCGAGCGCGCCTGTGCCGGCGGTGAAGGACACGGTGCCCGCGTCGCTCACGATCCCGCCCGCCGACGCGTTGGCCGCGCCGCGCACGGCGGCGTCGCCGCTCGCCCGCACCTGACCCGTCGCGGCCGCGCTGCCGCCCAGCGCCTCCACCGTCGCGGTCCCGCCCAGCGCGCGCACCGCGCCGACGCCGGCGTTCGTCCGGCCCGACAGCGTCACGCCCAGCGCCGCCTGAGTCGCGCCCGTCACCGTCAGCGCGCCCGTATCGCTGCGCGCCAGCACGGCGCCCCCGCGGTTCACCAGCCCGCCCGTGGTCAGCGCGCCCAGCGCGGTGACGGAGAAGTCCGTCTGCGCGTCCACCGCGCCGACGGAGGCCCCCGCCTCCGACCGCACCGTCACGCCGCCGTCGGCCGACGACACGCCCGTCAGCGCCAGCGCGCCGGGCGCCGTCACCGTCGCGCCCATCCTGCCGGCCAGCCGCCCGTCCGCCGTCACCCCGGCCGACAGCGACTCGACCAGCAGCGCGCCTTCCGCATCGGCGGAGCCCAGGCGCACCGCGCCGTCCGCCCGCACCGTCACCGCTCGGCCGCCCACCGCGCCCGCCCGCAATTCGCCCGCGGCCGCGGTGAGCCTCACCGCGTCGCCCGCCGACCGCCGACCCACCACGTCGCCAAGGATGGTGAGGCCCGTCGCGGCCTCGGCCACCACGCTGGCGCCCGCCACGCGCGGCGACGGATCGCCCGCCGGCCCCTGCCCCGCCACCAGCGCGCCGGTGGAGGTGAGCCGCGCGGTGCCCGTCCCCGCCTCCACGCCCGCCAGCGTCACCGACCGGCCGCCGTCGGCACCCGTCACCTCGACGCCCAGCCCGCTCAGCGTCCCCGTGGCCAGGATGTCGCCGGCGTCCGATCCGATCCGCACCAGGCCCGCGGCTGCGGCACCGCCCAGCTGCACCCCGTCCAGCCCGTTCACCGTGGCGGTGGCGCCCCGCACCACGCCCGTCACGCGGACGTCCGACGCGGTGGAGGTGACGACGGCGGCGCCCCCGCCGGCCGATGCGCTGCCCAGCCGCACGTCGGTCAGCGCGGTGACGGTCGCGCCCAGCCCCGCCACGTCCCCCGTCACGCGCGCGTACGCCTCGTCCGACCGGACCGTCGCCGCCCCCGTGCCCGCCGCCGCCGAGGCAAGCGTGACGCCGCCCAGCGCGGTGGCCGAGACGCCCGTGCCCGACACCGCGCCCGCCGTCAGGTCGCCGAAGTTCACGCGCAGCGTCGCCGCCCCCGCGCCCGCCTCCACGCTCCCCAGCACCGTGTCGCCGTAGGAGGTCGTGCCCACGCCGACGCCCTTCAGCCGCTTCGTGACGTCCAGCGTGTCGCCAGCGTCCAGCGTCACGAGGCCCGCGCCGTCCACCTCGTCCAGCGCGATGCGGCCGTCCGCCGTTGCCGTCACCGCACCGCCGCCCACCAGCCCGGTCGACGTCACTGCGCCGTTGACCGACACCAGTTCGACGCCGCCCGTCGCCGTCACCGCCGCCACGTCCAGGTCCAGGTCGGCTGTGGCCTTCACCGTCGCGCCCGCCAGCGTGCCGCCCGCCGTCAAGGCGCCGCCCGCCGTCAGGTCCAGCCCGCCCGTCCCCGCGTCCGCGCCGCCGCTCAGCGACAGCAGGGCGTCCGCCGTCGCCGTCACGCCCCCGCCCCGGACCAGCCCCGTCGCCTGCACCGCGCCGTTGTCGGACATCAGCTCCGCGCTGCCCGTCGCCGCCACCGCCGCCACGCCCAGGTCCAGGTCGGCCGTGGCCTTCACCGTCGTGCCCGCCAGCGTGCCGCCCGCCGTCAGCGCGCCGCCCGCCGTCAGGTCCAACGCGCCGCTCGTCGCGTTCGCGCCGTCGCCCAGCGACAGGAGCCCGGTCGTGGTCGCCGTCACGTCCGTCGCCGCCAGCTCGCCCGCGGCGTCCAGCGAGGCGGCGTCGATCGTCAGCGCGCCCGACGCGATGTCGGTTCCCCCGAGCACCAGCGCGCCCGTGGCCGCGATCTCCAGCCCCTGCGTCAGCCTGAGCACGCCCAGCGTCGCCCCGCCCACCGACAGGTTCGTCGCGCGCACGCCCGCCCCGTCGCGAGCCGCCAGCGCGCGCGCGGTCACGTCGCCCAGCCGCAGCGCGTCGGCGGCGGCGCGGCGCACCAGCACGACGTCGCCCGGCCGGTCCGCGGGCGCGGCACCGGCGGCCCCCACCCGGATGCCGCCCCGGAAATCGATGCCCCGCCCGTCCAGCACCACCGCGTCGTCGGCCGCGCCGGAGGTGAGCAGCAGCCCCGCCTCGCCCGTGATGCTCCCCGTGCGCGCCAGCAGCGACACCGCGCCGCCCGCCGCCTGCGTCGCGGTCGCGCCCGCGCTCGCCGGGCCAAGCGTCACGCTGGCGCCTTCCACCGTGTAGCCGCCCACCCCCGTGGTCACCGCGCCGCGCACGGTGGCCGCGCCGCCCGCCAGCACCGTGACCTGGCCGTCCGCCGCAGCACCGCCCACGGTGGCCGCGCCCGTGCCCGCCGCCTCCAGTCGCGCGCCGAAGCCGGTGCCCGTCGTCACCTTGCCCAGTTCCAGCCCGGTTCCGAGACCCGCACCACCGCCGGCCAGCACGTCCACGGTGCCCGCCCGCGCAGTGAGGGCGCCCGCCTCGACCGACCCGGCCGAGTCGATGTCCACCGCCGACCCCGTCGCGGCGCCCGCCTCCAGGTCGCCCGCCGAGTCCAGCGTCAGTGCGCCCGCCGAGGCCAGCGCCCCCGTCGCCGTCAGCCCGCCCGTGCGCGACCGCAGCGTCATCGTCGCGGTGGAGAAGGTGGGCGGGTCGGTGGCGGGCACCACCGGGGCGGGCGCGCCGCTCGCGTCCACCCCGGCCGACACCGCGCCCACGGTCAGCGTCCCCGCCTCGATCAGCGCGTTGCCGCCGGACGTCACGTCGCCCAGCAGCGCCAGCCCCGTCACGTCCACGGTTGCGGTGCCGCCGGCGGCGATGCTCGCCGCGCTGGCGATCGCGGCGGCATCCGCGCCGCCCGCGCTCCGCGCCGAGGGGATGGGCACGGCGGAACTGGGCATGGTGGAACTGGGCACGCTGCCGTCCGTCACCGAGCCGGCCACCAGCGTCACGTTGCCGCCCGCCTCCACGGCCCCCAGCGCCGCGGCCCCCGTGGCGTAGGCCGACACGTCGCCGTCCGCGGTGATCGTCGCGGCGGCGCCCGTGCTGCCGCCGACGCCCGTCACCTTCGATGCCGTATCGCCTATACGCACCAAGCCGGTTCGCCCTCCGTCGGCGCCGGTGGTGACGAGGCTGTCGGTCCGAACGTCTCCGGTGGCGTCGATCCGGATCTCGCCGCCCTTGGCGGTCGCCACGTCGGCGTCGCCGTCCAGCGCGCGGATCGCGACCGCGCCCGCCGTGCCCCCGTCCACGTCGCCCAGCGTCGCCAGCCCGCCCGCGGTCAGCGTCGCGCCCAGGCCCGTCACGTCGCCCAGCACCAGGTTGCCGCCCGCATAGGCATAGGCTTCCCCGCTCGCCTCGACGGCGGCACCGCTCCCCGCCGCGTCGCCGCCGACGCGCAGGTCCACGCTGCCCCCGGCCCCCGTCGCCTTCAGCGTACCGCCCAGCTCGGCCCGGATCGCGCCGTCCAGGTCGGCGGCCTCCGTGCCGAAGGTGACGCGCCCCGCGCTCCGCCCGTCGTTCGCCACGGCGGCACCGCCGTCCGCGATCAGCACCACGCCGCCGTCGGTCGCCGCCGCGGTGGTGGCCGTCACCGCCGCGTCCACGCTCAGCACCGCGTCCGTCACCGTCCGGCGCGTGGCGGCGGCGAAGATCACGGTGGCGCCGCCGACCGATCCCGTGACCGCCATCAGCTTGCGGTCGGTGTCGGCCGTGTCCAGCAGCGTGCCGGCCGCGATGGTGACGGACAGCGGGCTGCCCGCCGACAGGTTCACCGTCGCGTCCTGCGCCGCCACCAGCGCCACCTGCCCGCCCGACAGCGTGCCGTTCGACACCACGCGCGCGCCCACCAGCGCCAGCGCGTCGCGGCCCAGCAGCTCGGCGCCCGCCTGCACCTCCACGCCCTTGGTGCCCGTGCCCGAGAGGCGGAGCGCGCCGGCGGGCAGCGCGTCCAGCGCCCCCAGCTCGACGTTCAGCGAGGTCGCGGCGAAGGTGCCGGCCGTCACGCGCGCGTTCGGCCCGAACACCATCCCTTCCGTGTTCATGAAGTACACGGCCATCGAGTCGGGCGCGGTGATCGCCCCGTCGATGGTGGACCGCACCACGCCGATCGAATCATAGGCGGGACCCAGCACGCGGTTCAGCACCGCGCCGCGCGGGAGCGTGACCGGCAGGTTGTCGGCGTCCACCAGGGGCCGGGCGTCGTTGAACGCCGCGGTCTGGCCGCTCTTCACGCCGAACTGCTTCCAGTCGATCACCGCCTGGTTGGACCGGACGTCCACGGTCAGCGTGTCCGACCCCGCTGGCCGCGTCACGTCGGCCAGGCCGGACGCGACCCGGTGATCGGCCGCGGCCGGCAATTCGGTCTGCGCGGCGAGGGGTGCCGCGGCCAGCACCGCCAGCGCGGTGGACGCGGCCAGGTTGCGACGCAGGGGCCGGCGGCGGAGAGGCGCGGTCACAGGTGCTCGATCCTTCACGGGCGGCCTCACGGCAGGCGGGGGCTGAGCTGGGCGGTCAGCGACAGGAGAAAGCGCGCGGGCGGCCGGCGCTCGGCGATGGAGAGCGCCCGATCCAGCGGCTTGGCGTAGGTCGCCTCCAGCAGCACGGGGCCGAACAGCCGCGCGCGCGCCCCGCCGCCCGCCGACTTCAGGTGGCGCTTGTTCTCGATGGAGAAGCTGTCCAGGTTCCACAGCCACGCGTTGTCGGCGAAGGCGAAGAACTGCACCGGCACCTTGGGGATCAGCGCCAGGTCGGCCCGCACCTCCGAGTGCGTGCCGACGAACCGGTCGGCGGAGTTGGCGCCGGGGTCGTAGCCCAGCCCCACGGTCAGGCTGCCCACCGCCTGCTCGTCGAAGTTGAGCAGCGGGTGGTTCGCCCACTGGCCCAGCACCGAGTGGAAGACGGACAGGCTCCGCGTGATCCGCCCCAGCCCGGTCAGCGTGCCGCGCGCGATGAACGCGCCCGGGTCGCCTTCGAACCGCGACGGTGAAAAATTGCCCGTGGTGCGTCCGCGCCGCGTCGCGCCCAGCCCGCGGATGCCGCGGCGGAGTTCGGCAGTCAGTGACAGCGCGTGCGCGTCCAGCCCGTCACCGCGCCGCTCGCTCAAGCGCCCATCCACCCGGAAATACCCCGCGCGGATCCGGTCCAGGTTGAGCGGCGAGCCGATGCCGTCGGCGAACACGCGGCTGCGCTGCTCGGCCGCCTCCACGCCCACCGAGACTGACAGATTGCGCCGCACCGATCGCACCAGCGCCTGCGTCACGTCGAACCCCGCGATGATCGAGCGCGAGCGCAGGTCCAGCTCGCCCACATCGGGGCGCGACCGCGCGACCGTGACGCGGGGGCCGAAGGTCAGCCCGTCCAGCGGCCGCCCCGTCCGATACCCCAGCTGCAGGACCTGCTGCTCGCGCAAATTGCCCGTTACCGAACCGCCCAGGTACAGGCTGTCGTCGGCGGCGAACACGCCGGCCAGGTCGACGCGCAGGTAGCCCGTCTCGCGGCCCAGCGCCTTGGAACCGTAGTTCTGGACGTTGCCGACCAGACTGACGCGCTCGGTCGCGACCGCCAGCTCGCCGATCACCTCGCCCGCCCCCGTGCCCGCGGGCCTGAGCGCCAGCTGCACCTCCAGCCCCGGCACGTCGCCCGCCAGCAGCAGCAGCCGCTCCGCGTCGCGCTCGTTCAAGGGGTCCAGCGCGCGCAGCCGCTCGATCACGCGGGCCAGCACGGGGCGCCAGTGCCCCGCCTCGCCGCGCACGCGCACCTCCGTGATCCGCGCCAGCACCACCGACAGCGTCAGCGGCCCGCCCGTCAGCTTCTGGGCGGGCACCTGCACCGACGCGACGTAGCCGGCGCGCGCGAGCGCCGCGTTGGCCCGGTCGCGCACCCCGCACACCACCGACACCGGCTGCTCGCCCGTGGGCGCGGTCACGTCCGCCAGCGCCTGCGCCACGCCCGGCGGCAGCGCGTCGCGCCCCGCCGCCCGGAACACCACGCCCGTCACCGTGACGCGCAGCGTCGAGCTCGCCAGCGGGCAGGGCGCGGTGTCCGCGGCGTCGCGGCGCGTGACGCGCGGCCCCCGGTCGGGCCGGGGCACGGGCGGGGCGGGCTGCTCCACCTGGCCGCGCGTGGGCAGCGAGGGGACGGGCGCCGGGTCGGGCGTGGTCTGGGCGCCGGCGGGCACGGCCGCCGCGGCGAGCACGGCGGCGAGCCCGGCGAATCGCGCCGGCGCCGTCCGTGCATTCGAAACCCGCGCTCTCAATCCTCTGCCCACCCCAGGCTTTGCCGTCGCAGCCCCCCGGCCGCGGCGAGGGCGCATAACATCGCCCACGCCGGAAATCGCGCCAAATCAACGCTTCGTCAATATTTGCCGCTGTTCTGGAACGGTACGCCCCGCGTCTGGGATCGGCACGCGCGGCGGTGATTCAGGTCCGGGCGGTTCGGGCCAGCGCCTCCAGTTCACAATCCACCACGCGTCCCACCGCGTCGCGCACCGCCGCCAGCGGATAGCCGGTCCGCGTCGCCCGGCTGGTCATCACGCCGACCCCCAGCGTCATCAGCAGCTCGGCCAGCGCGTCGCGCCGGGCGAGCGCGATGCCGGGGGTCAGCGCGTCCAGCGCGCGGGCGATCGCGCGCAGCACGCGCGCGTTCAGATCGTCCACCACCGCGCGGATGCGCGGGTTGCGCGCGGCCTCCGCGAAGATCTCGGCCATCATGCGACATTCGTCGTCCGACAGCTCCTCCGTGCCCGACCGGCGAAGCCAGCGCCGGATCGCCGCCCGGTCGCCCGCCGCCACCGCGCGGTCCAGTTCGGGTTCCGCGATGCACGCGTCCGCGTCGGCGGCGGCGATGGCGGCGATCACGCCCTCCTTGCTGCAGAAATCACGGTAGATCTGTTGCACGCGCACGCCCGACGCCGCCTCGATCTGCGCCACCCCCGTCGCGTGGAAACCGCGCTCCACGATCAGCGCGCGCGCGGCGTCCATTACCGCGCGCCGCCGCGCCTCGCTCCGGCTGCTTCCCTCGCCCTCTCCCGCCACCGCGCGCGTCAAAACGTGTTTACCGTTCGGTACATTATTTGTAGAGGCCCCTTTACATGGGTTGGCATCGCCGTTAGCGGGCGCTCACTAACACCCAAGGGGCCTTCGGGAAAGCATCTATGAAGCGCAAGTTCGCCGCGGCCGCCGCGGCCTTCGTGCTGTCCGGCGCGCTGTCCGGCTGCGGCGGCGGCGCCTCCGAGCAGCAGGCCCCGCCCCCCCCGCCCCAGGTCGCGTTCGTGGAGGTGCGCCAGGAATCCGTCACGCTCACCACCGAGCTGCCCGGCCGGATCACCGCCTACGAGACGTCGGAAGTCCGGCCCCAGGTGAACGGCCTGATCCGCGCCCGCCTGTTTGAGGAAGGGGACCGCGTGGCGGCCGGCCAGCCGCTCTACCGGATCGACCCCGCCCCCTATCAGGCGCAGGTGGCGAGCGCGCAGGCCGCGCTCCGCCGCGCCCAGGCCGCCACCGGCTCCACCGCGGCGCTGGCGCGCCGCTACCGCGAGCTGGTCGGCATCAACGCCATCTCGCGTCAGGAGGCGGAGAACGCGCGCACGGGCGCCGACCAGGCGGTGGCCGACGTGGCCGCCGGCCGCGCGGCGCTGCGCACCGCGCAGGTCGACCTCGGCCGCACCACCGTCCGCGCGCCCATCGCGGGCCGCATCGGCCGGTCGCTGTTCACCACGGGCGCGCTCGCCTCGTCGTCGCAGACGGAGGCTTTGGCGACCATCCAGCGGATCGACCCCGTGTTCGTGGACATCCAGCAGTCCAGCGCCGACCTGCTGGCGCTGCGCCGCCGCCTGCTCGACGGCGACCTGACCCGCGGCGGATCGGACGCCGCGCGCGTGCGGCTGAAGCTGGAGGACGGCAGCACCTATGGGCCGGAAGGGCGGCTGAAGTTCGCCGACGTGTCCGTCGATCCCGCCACGGGCAGCCAGGTGATCCGCGCCGTGTTCCCCAACCCGCGCGGCCTGCTGCTGCCCGGCATGTACGCGCGCGCCGAGCTGGTGGAGGCGACAGAGCCCAACGCCATCCTGGTCCCCCAGCGCGCGGTCGGCCGCGACGAGAAGGGCCAGCCCACCGTGCTGGTGATCGGCCGCGACAGCAAGCTCGCCCGCCGCGTGATCCAGGCGTCGCGCACGCGCGGCCAGGACTGGATCGTGACGGGCGGCCTGAAGCCCGGCGAGCGCGTGGCGGTGGACGGCACGCAGATCCTCCAGCCCGGCGCCCAGGTGACGCCCGTCCCCTACCGCCCCGGCGCCCCCGCGCCCGGCGGCCAGCCCCCCAAGGCCCAGGCTCAGGCCAAGTAAGGCACCTCCCATGTCGCGCTACTTCATCGACCGGCCCATCTTCGCCTGGGTCATCGCGGCCGTGCTGATGCTGGCGGGGCTGCTCGCCGTGCGCAGCCTGCCCGTCGCCCAGTTCCCCGAGATCGCGCCGCCCGCGGTGGCGATCACCGCCACCTATCCCGGCGCCGACGCCGAGACGCTGGAACGCACCACCACCCAGGTGATCGAGCAGCAGCTCAAGGGCATCGACCACCTGCGCTACTTCACGTCCCAGTCGCTGTCGGCGGGCATCGTGACGATCACCGTCACCTTCGAGCAGGGCACCAACCCCGACATCGCGCAGGTCCAGGTCCAGAACAAACTCCAGGCGGCCACCCCGCTGCTCCCCCAGGAAGTCCAGCGCCAGGGCCTATTGGTCGAGAAGTCCAGCGCCGCGTTCCTGATGTTCGTGGGCCTCTACTCCGAGAACAACAGCCACGACTCGATCGACCTGTCCGACATGATCGCGTCGCGCTTCCAGGACCCGATCAGCCGCGTGACGGGCGTGGGCCAGACCCAGGTGTTCGGATCGCAGTACGCGATGCGCATCTGGATCGACCCGGTGAAGCTCAACGGCTTCAACCTGACGGTGGCCGACGTGACAACTGCGGTGCAGGCGCAGAACGCCCAGGTCTCGGCCGGCCAGATCGGCGCCCAGCCAGCGCCCAAGGGCCAGATGCTGAACGCCACCGTCTCGGTCCAGTCGCGGCTCCAGACGCCCGAGCAGTTCGCCGCCATCCGTCTGAAGACGACCGCGGGCGGCGCGGTGGTGCGGCTGGGCGACGTGGCGCGCGTCGAACTGGGCGCGGAGAATTACGGCTTCGCCAGCGAGTATAACGGCCACCCGGCGTCGGGCATCGGCATCCGCCTAGCGACGGGCGCCAACGCGCTCGACACGGTGGAGCAGGTGAAGGCGCGTTCCACCGAGATCGCGAAGTCGCTGCCCGCCGACGTCAAGCTGATCTTCCCCTACGACACGTCGCCCTTCGTGCGCCTGTCGGTGAAGCAGGTCGTCGAGACGCTGATCGAGGCGGTGATCCTGGTCTTCCTGGTGATGTTCCTGTTCCTCCAGAACTGGCGCGCCACCATCATCCCCACCATCGCGGTGCCGGTGGTGCTGATGGGCACCTTCGCCGTGATGTCGATGGCGGGATACTCCATCAACACGCTGACCCTGTTCGGCATGGTGCTGGCCATCGGCCTGCTCGTCGACGACGCCATCGTGGTGGTGGAGAACGTCGAGCGGCTGATCCAGACGGAGGGCTTGAGCCCCAAGGAAGCCGCGCGCAAGTCGATGGACGAGATCACGGGCGCGCTGATCGGCATCGCGCTGGTGCTGTCGGCGGTGTTCCTGCCCATGGCCTTCTTCGGCGGGTCTACGGGCGTCATCTACCGCCAGTTCTCCATCACCATCGTGTCGGCCATGGTGCTGTCGGTCGCGGTGGCACTGATCCTCACGCCCGCGCTGTGCGCCACCATCCTGAAGCCGCACGACAGCACCAAGCACGAGGGCCGCGGCCCGCTGGCGCGCTTCTTCCGCTGGTTCAACGACCGGTTCGACCGCGGCACCGTGCGCTACGAGCGCGGCGTGAAGCGCACGGCGGGCGCGTGGAAGCGCTCCATGCTGGCCTATGTGCTGGTGGTGGGCGTGCTGGGCCTGCTGTTCTGGCGACTGCCCGCGGGCTTCCTGCCCGACGAGGACCAGGGCATCCTGATCGCGCTGGTCCAGGGGCCTCCGGGCGCCACCACCGAGCGCACCGACCAGGCGTTGGCCGTCGCGCGCGACCATTTCCTGAAGAACGAGGCGGCCAACGTGAAGGGCGTCTACACGGTCAGCGGCTTCTCCTTCGCGGGGCAGGGCCAGAACGCAGGGCTGGTCTTCGTCCAGCTCAAGGACTGGGAGGAGCGGTCGGGCAAGGAGAACCGGGCGCCCGCCATCGTCGGCCGCGCGTTCGGCGCCTTCTCGCAGTATCGCGACGCGCTGATCTTCGCGCTGGTGCCGCCCGCCGTGCAGGAACTGGGCAACGCGACCGGCTTCGACCTGCAGCTGGTGGACGCCGGCGGCATCGGGCACCAGGGGCTCGCGGCCGCCCAGGGACAGCTGCTGGGCATGGCGGCGGGCGATCCGCGCGTGGCCCAGGTCCGTCCCTTCAGTCTCCAGGACGCGCCCCAGCTCAAGGTGGAGATCGACCAGGACAAGGCGCGCGCGCTGGGTCTCGACCTGTCGGCGGTCAATTCCACCATCGGCACCGCCTGGGGCGGCGGCTACGTCAACGACTTCATCGACCGCGGCCGCGTGAAGCGCGTCTACGTCCAGGCGGACACCCCCTATCGCCAGTCGCCCGAGGATCTGGGCCGCCTGTTCGTGCGGGGCGAGACGGGGGCCATGGCGCCGTTCACCGCCTTCTCCTCGCTCGGCTGGGCCAACGCGCCCGTGCAGCTGACCCGCTTCAACGGCCGCCCCGCGCTCGAGGTGCAGGGCTCGCCCGCGCCCGGCACCAGCACGGGCACCGCCATGGACGCGATGCAGGAGCTGCAACGCCGCCTGCCGCCGGGCACCGAGCTGGAATGGACGGGCCTGTCGTTCGAGGAACGGCTGGCCGGCGGCCAGGCGCCGCTCCTCTACGCGCTGTCGCTGCTGATCGTGTTCCTGTGCCTGGCCGCGCTCTACGAGAGCTGGTCGGTGCCCATCGCGGTCATCATGGTGGTGCCGCTGGGCATCGTGGGCGCGCTGCTGGCCGCGACGCTGACGGGGCTCAACAACGACATCTACCTCCAGGTGGGCCTCATCACCACCATCGGCGTGTCGGCCAAGAACGCGATCCTGATCGTGGAGTTCGCCGAGGAGCGCGTGCGCGCCGGCAGGAACGCGTTCGACGCGGCGGTGGAGGCGGCGAAGCTGCGGCTCAGGCCCATCCTGATGACCAGCCTGGCCTTCGTGTTCGGCGTGACGCCGCTGGCGATCACCACGGGCGCGGGTGCCGGCGGTCAGAACGCCATCGGGCGCGCGGTGGTGGGCGGCATGATCTCGGCCACCGTGCTGGCGATCTTCCTGGTGCCGATGTTCTTCGTGGTGGTCAGCCGCCTGTTCAAGCACGGGCAGGCCGACCGCCGCGACGGGCACAGCGGCGATCCCGACCGGCCCGCGCTCAACACCGACGTGGAGCCGGAAGGCGGCAACAAATCGTCCGGCGGCGGCACGCCGGCACCGCAGGGAGCCTGACGTGAAGCGCCTTCTCCTCCCGCTCCTGGCGGCCACGTCGCTGGCCGGCTGCAACCTCGCGCCCGACCACGCGCGCCCCACCGGCGCGGTGCCCGTCGCGCTGCCGGAAGGCGGGATCTATCCGTCCGCCCCCACCGATGCGCCCGACGTCACGCGCGTCGGCTGGCGCGACTTCTTCCTCGACCAGCGGCTGCGGCAGGTGATCGAGACGGGGCTGGCCAACAACCGCGATCTGCGCGCGGCGGCCGCCACCGTGCTGCAGGCGCGCGCCCAGTACCGCGTCCAGCGCGCCGACCTGGTGCCCACCACCGCGGTCAACGCGTCGGGCACCTATACCAACAACATCTTCGGCGCGGCGGGTGCCGCGGCGGGCGGGGGATCGGGAACGGGCACCGGCACAGGCGGCACGGGCACCACGCCCGGCGGCGGCACCGGCACGGGCGGCGGCACGGGGGTCGGCGGCGGGACAGGCGTCGGCGGCTCCTCGGGCAACCTCGAATTCTACTCGGTCAACGCCGGCTTCTCGAACTTCGAGCTCGACCTGTTCGGCCGCGTCCGCAACCTGACGCGCGCCGCGCAGGAACAGGTGTTCGCGTCGGAGGAGGCGCAGCGCACGACGCGGATCAGCCTGGTGGCCGAGATCGCGACCGCCTGGCTGACGCTGGCGTCCGACCGCGAGCAGCTGGCGCTGTCGCGCCGCACGCTGGACGCGTTCCGCCGCACGCTGGACCTGACCACCGCCCAGTTCCGCATCGGCGTGGGCTCGGAACTGGAGGTGCGCCAGGCACAGACCAGCTACGACGCCGCGCGCGCCGACATCGCGACGCTGGAGGTCCGCAGCGCCCAGGACCTGAACGCGCTCAACCTGCTGGTCGGCACCACCGTGCCCGTAGCACAGCAGCCCGTCGAACTGGGGGCCGCGACCCAGACGCGCGACGCGCTGCCCGGTGACCTGTCGTCGGCGGTGCTGCTGCGCCGCCCCGATGTGCTGAGGGCCGAGCACCTGCTGGTGGCCGAGGAGGCGAACATCGGCGCCGCGCGCGCTGCCTTCTTCCCCACCATCTCCTTGACCGCGACGCTGGGCACCATCTCGACCGCGCTGAGCGGCCTGTTCGACGGGGGCAGCTTCACCTACACCGGCACGCCGGCCGCCGCGCTCCCGCTGTTCGACGGCGGGCGGCGGCGCGGCAATTTGCAGTACGCGCGCGCGTCGCGCGAACTGGCGGTCGCCAATTACGAGAAGGCGGTGCAGACCGCGTTCCGCGAGGTGGCCGACGCGCTGGCCCAGCGCGGGCGCATCGGCGCGCAGCTCGATGCGCAAGGGTCGCGTGCCAACGCCGCCGCGGTCGCCGCCCGCCTGTCGGACGCGCGCTTCCGCGCGGGCGTCGACAGCTTCCTGGTGACGCTGGACGCGCAGCGCGTCGGCTACGCGGCGCAGCAGCAGCTGGTGACGACGCGGCTCACGCGCGCCACTAACCTGGTCGAGCTGTACCGTGCGCTGGGGGGCGGACTGGCAGGTGAGCTGGCGGAAGTGGTGCCGACGCCGCCGGTGCCGAGGGAGGGGCGGCGCTGATTGTTCCACGTGGAACATCCGAAGCATTCCGGCGACAGACGCAGAGCTCTCTTTACACCGTCCCCGCCCGCCCCCTAGCCTCCCGCCGCCGCAG
>Ga0325400_1003176_pt1 | contig 14727 bp, 15 predicted proteins | sample PopdelMetagenome_2_FD_205662 | JGI IMG/M metagenome (GOLD analysis project Ga0325400, IMG submission 205662) | Populus deltoides microbial communities from Bellville, Georgia, United States - Xylem-PdKOR-R1 | ecosystem: Host-associated > Plants > Phyllosphere > Stem > Wood/Secondary xylem... | reverse complement strand
TGCGTGTCGGTGGCGCTGGCGGACGGGCCGCATATCGCGCTGGGCGTGCTGGATGCGCCCGCCGCCGGGCAGCGCTGGCGGGCCGAGCGCGCGCGCGGCGCGCGGCGGAACGGCGCGCGGCTGGCGGTGGGGGCGCGGCGCGAGCTGGCAGGCGCGCGCGTGCCCGCCGACGCGCTGCCCCGCGTCGACCGCGACCTGACCGCGGTGACCAAGCCCAACTCCATCGCGCTGCGCATCGCCATGGTGGCCGCCGACGAGGCCGACATGGTGGCCACCGTCCGCTGGGGCAACGAGTGGGACATCGCGGCCGCCGCGCTGATCGCCGAGGAGGCGGGCGCCGTCGTCACCGACGCGCTGGGCGTGCCGTTGCGCTTCAACAAGCCCGACCCGCGCGCGCTCGGCGTGCTGGCGACCGCGCCCGGCATCCACGCCGCGGCGGTGGAGCGCCTGGCCCCCCGCGCATCGGCATCGGGCGGGGCAGCGGGCGGTTCGGCGGGCGGGGCGGTGGAGCACGCGCGGTAACGTGGGGAAAAAGGGCACGGCGTCCTGTCCGATCCGGGACGCGGCGCCGTTCCTGCCCGCCGGCCGCAGGGCTAAAGGGGTGGGCGGCGGCACCGGGGGGTGCCGATACGGGGACCGTTCACATGCGAATCACGACCATCGCCGCGCTGGCCGCCGCCGCCGCGGCCGCGACGCCCGCCCAGTCGGCCGTGCTGACCTATGCCTACAACTTCAGCGCGCCGTTCGCCGCCGCCGACGCGCCGGCACCGTCGGTGACGGGCTCGTTCCGCCTGCTGTACGACACCGCGTCGCGCAGCGCGACGCTGGACTATCTGTCGCTGACCATCGCCGGCACGACCTATGACAAGACGAACAGCATCGCGCAGGCGACGACGACCGGGCTGGGCCAGGCCATCATCCTGGGCGGCGCGACCAACGGGTTGGGTTACGCCACGGGCCAGAACGACTTCTGGCTCAGCCTGATCCTGCCGACGGGCAGTTGGCCCTATGTGTACGACATGGCCTACACGACGGCGAACACCCGCGCCTTCTTCACCTCCACCAACGTGACGCTGAGCGCCTTCGCGCTGCCTGCGCCCGTGCCGGAGCCCGCGACCTGGGGGCTGATGCTGGTGGGGCTGGGCGCCGTCGGCGCGATGCTCCGCCGCCGCGTCCGCTTCGCGGCGGCGTAGGAAACGGCGGCACGCGGGCGGCGCGGCGGAGCGTCGTCCCGTCCCGCCGCCGTCGGCGCGGGTAGCGCTCCGGATAGGCGACGCGCTTCATCGTCTCGCCGATCAGGTCGCCCCGCGCTTCCGCCGAGGGGCCTGCGCAGCGGCGGTCGCGCGCCGCGATCCGGTTGCGTTTGTCCTACGCAGGTCGGCGCCGCGCTGCTCGGGCAGGCGCGCCGTCACCGTCTCGTACGCCTAGGTTCGACCGGGCGTTCAGGACGCGTAATCAGCGCGCGTTGCGCTCGGGCCTGGGGCCGGTCGGCCGATCCGCGTCCCCGCCCTGCGCGACGCTGATCGGCCGACCGGCGGCGAAATCGTCCGTGTTCGCCGCCCCCTGCGCCGCCCTCGCCAGTACCGGTCCGGTCGCCCGCACGTTTTCACCGGGGAATCAGCCCCCCCGGCCGTCCACGCCGTCCCGATACTTCAGTTCGAGGAAGCGCCCGCGCGTCGCCAGCTGGTCCAGGTCGCCCGCCGCCAGCCGGCCGGTCAGCTCGCCCAGCTCGTTCTCGATCAGCTTCAGCCCGTCCACCAGCTCGGCGTCGGGCGTGCGCCCGTTTCGCGCCTGGGAGCGCAGGGGCGGGGGCACGCGGTTATAGTCCCCCACCAGCGAGGGAAGCTGCTCGCCCACCAGCTTGCGCAGCTCCGCCGCCTCCGGCCCGTCGGGGGCCAGCCCCGCCAGTTGCGGGGACAGCACGTCCAGCCGCTGCGCGATCCGGTCCGCGACCGTCACGGCGGGCGCGGGCAGCGCGCGCGCCTGGCCGTCCAGCCAGCGCGTCGTCTGGGCCGGAAGCGCCTTGATGTCGCCGGTGCGAAGCGTCTCGGGCGCCGGCGCGCGCTCGGCCGGCCACACCGCCAGCGCCATGGCAGCGGCGAAGACCAGCAGCACCACCAGCGCCACGCCGCCCAGCCCCAGCGGCGCCACCGCCGCGCCCCACAGCACGGCGGCCAGCAGGATCGCGACCACCGCCGCGGCGATCCGCTTGGCGCGCACGACGGCGACGTTGGGGCCGCGCCGACGACGGCCACCGGGGCGGGGGCCGCCCTCCACCCGCCCGCCGCTGATGCGCGCCATGGCCTCGCGCGCGCGCTCGATCTGGGCGTCGACTTCCTGCGACATGGGGGTCAGAGCGCCTCCAGCTTGAACGGCTCGGCGGCGGGTCCCTCCAGCCGCCCGCCCTGCGACGCCCCCTCGGCCCGCGCGATGTAGCCGCGGCTCTTCTCCACCTCGGTCGACAGCGTGCCGACCGTGGCCTTCATGCTGTCCAGCGCCTTCAGCTTGAACGTGTCGATCGCGTCCATCGTGTCGTAGATGTTCTGGAACGCGCGCTGCAGCGTCTCCACCGGAATGGCGGACGACGCGGCCTGCTCGTGGATGCGCGCCGTGTTGTCCTTCAGCAGCTTGCCCGTCGAATCGATGATGTTGGCGGTGGTGGTGTTGAGCGCGGTGATCTGGTCCAGCACCAGCTTCTGGTTGGTCAGCGCCTGCGCCACCGTCACGGCGGTGCGCAGCGCCGCCACCGTGGTGGTCGACGCGCGGTCCACCCCCTTCACCAGCTCGACGTTGTTCTTCTTCACCAGGTCGAGCGCCAGATAGCCCTGCACCGTGACCGCCATCTGCGTAAGCAGGTCCTGCGTGCGCTGGCGCGTGTAGAACAGCGCGCTCTCGCGCACTGCCTTGGCCTTGGCGGGGTCGGTATGGTCCAGCTCGTTGGCCTTGTCCTCCAGCCGCTGGTCCATGACCTTGGACAGGTGGATCATCTGCTCCAGCCGGCCCATCGACGCCCACAGGTTCGCACGCTCGGTGTCGATGGCCGCGTTGTCCATCAGCAGTTCGTCCTTGCCCGACGACAGCGACTTCAGGATCGAGCTGATGTGCGTCTGGCTCGACTTGTAGCTGTCGAAATAGTCGCGCATCTTGTTGCCGAACGGGATGATGCCGAACAGCTTCTTCGGCGCGGTCAGGCTGCCCTGCCTGCCCGGGTCCAGGTCCTCGATCACGCGGCGCAGCTTGGCCAGGTCGGCGCCCACGCCCGTGTCCTTGTCCATCGCGCGCACGGGGCGGTCCAGGAAGCGGTTGCTCTGGCCGGCGGCGTCGCGGATCTCCTTCGATCCCATGGCGGTGATGGCGTCCACGCGCCTGCCGAACTCGGGACTGTTCACGTCCTGCGCCACCAGGTCCGCGACGAAGCCGTCCACCTTCTCCTCCAGCTTGGACTTGGTGGCGCCGTCCACGGGCACCAGCCCCGCCGCCTTCTCCGCCTGCACCACCGGCACGGGGGCGGGGGGCGTCAGGGTGAGGGCGGGCGCGTCCTCGGTCGCGGGGGCGGTGATCGTGTCGGTCTGCGTGGCCATGGTCTGCCTTCCGGTTCGCGGCGGAGTCTGGCGGGGAACGGGGCCGCGTTCAAGTGTGTCGCAGAAATAGGACAGTCGCGGCGCCGCCCGTCCCGGAACCGGAAGCGGTCGCCGTCGTTCCCGGCGCGGACCTTTACCGAGAGGATGATCCATGTTGCGTTCCAAGATCGCCACCCCGCTCGCCTCGGTCGCGATGATGCTGGCCGTCGCCGCGTCGCCCGCGCTCGCCCAGGGCAAGAAGGACCGAGCGCGCGAGGCGGTGGCCGAGGCGGAGGGCAAGGTGAGCGCCGCGGGCCGCATCGACCCGGCCAACGTGAACCCCCAGCTGCTGACCGACGCCCAGTCCACGCTGCGCACCGCGCAGGAGGACCTGAAGGCCGACCGCAAGGAAAAGGCGATCGCCACCGCCAACCGCGCCTCCACGCTGGCCGACCAGGCGATCAACTCGGCCGCCGCGCGCAGCGCGCAGCAGGCGTCGGCCGATCAGGCAGCGCAGGCCGCCGTCGCGGCTGACGCGCAGGCGCAGGTGGGCGAGGCCAACGCGCGCGCCGCCGCCGCCGAGCGGGCCGCGCTCTCCGCCCAGGCCGATGCCGCCCGCGCCCAGGCGGACGCCGCCGCCGCCCAGGCTGCCCAGCCCGGCGCCACCACCACGACGACCACGGTGGAACAGCCGGTGGCGACCGCGACCACCGCGCGCCGCGCCGCGGCGAAGCGTGTCGCCCGCCGCCCGGCTGCCCGCGCGGCCACGACCACCCGGCCGGCGGCGGTGAAGACCACGACCACCGTCACGACCAGCCGCTGACCCCGAGGGGGCGGTCGCCCAGTGCGCCGCCCCCATTCCCCACCGGTGGTTCGGCAGGGGGTCGCGTGGCATGCGGCCCCTCGTGCTCGCGGCGGCGCGGTGCCGGAATGATCTCCAACGGTGACGGGCACATCCGGTAACGGACGCGTCCCGATCCGGGCACGTCGCCGGTGCGGCACGGCCGTCGGTGCGGTCGCCGAGGCGATGCCCCGGAACGCGAAACGGGGGCGGCCGTCGCCGGCCACCCCCGCTCCCGTCGTTCGTGCCGTGTCAGGCGAAGGCGACGGTCGCGCGGCGCCGGCGCATCGCGCCGCCCGCCAGGCCGAAGCCAGCGATCATCATGGCCCAGCTGCCCGGCTCCGGCACCGCCGCGTTGCCGCCCGCGTTGTCCAGGCTGGTGCCCACCACATAGGCGTAGGTGATCGTGCGCGACGCGCCCGCCGTCAGGTTGCCCAGCGAGTAAGCCAGGTTGAGGCCGTAGTCGCCCGTGGCCGCGTTGCCCAGGTCGCTGCCCGCGCGTGCCAGCACGGTGTACGGATTGATGTTGGAGCAGCAGTCGCCGTTGATCTGCGTGGTGTGCGTCAGCGCCGTGCCGTTCAGGTTGGCCAGCCCGAGCGTGCGGCCGTTGGTCGCACTCTGCGAGCCCACGAAGTCGTCCGCGGCGAGCGTGGCGGTGCCGCGCTGGTTGATGCTCCGGGTGCCGCCGGAATCCGGATCGACCGAGCGGGCGAAAGCGACGTTGGTGAGGTCGACCAGCGCGGTGATCGTCGTCTGAATCAGGATGCGCTCGTCGCCGTCGTTGAAGAAGTACGAGTTGCCGACGGTGAAGCTGCTGTTGCCGCCCAGCCAGCCCACCGCGTGGGTGTAGCCCTGGGCCGCCGCGCCCGTCAGCCGCGCCACGGTGCTGAGCGTCGCGATCTGCTGGACGTCGTTGTTGTCGTTCTGGAGCCAGCTCGTCTCGTTCGAGACGACGCCGAAGCCCTCGTGCGGGATGCCCGGCGTGATGTAGTCGGTGCTGGTGTTGAAGTTGCGCGTGCCGCTGGGATCGTGGATCAGGCCCGGGCTGGCGCCGCCGCCGACGCCCAGCGTGCCGCGCGTGCCGAAGCCCACCCGCATGAAGCGGCCTTCCTCGGTCACCTGGGCCGCCGCCGGCAGCGCCGCCGTCAGCATGGTGGACGCGACAAGCGCGCGCAGCATCGTCTTCATATGTGTCATTCCCCCCTGATGCCGGATGTCGCCCCTCGCGAACCGGCAAATGAATGTCCCTCGCCCGCCGGTTGCCGCGAAGACCCCCGCCCGACCCGGCTGCCAATAGATCGTGCGGGGTAGGGCCGCAACGGATTCTTAACTTGTGTCACGCCCAAATCGGCACACATCGCCGCGCATCGCCGCCGGACGTTGGCGTCGGGGCGCCCCTGCGCTAAGGGCCGCCGACTTCTTCTCGGGACAGCACCAATGAATTTGCGCAACGTGGCGATCATCGCCCACGTCGACCACGGCAAGACGACGCTCGTGGACCAGCTCTTCCGCCAGTCCGGCACCTTCCGCGACAATCAGCGCGTCGAGGAGCGGGCCATGGACTCCAACGACCTGGAGAAGGAGCGCGGCATCACCATCCTGGCGAAACCCACCAGCATCGAGTGGGAGGGGACCAGGATCAACATCGTGGACACGCCCGGCCACGCCGATTTCGGCGGCGAGGTGGAGCGCATCCTGTCCATGGTGGACGGCGTGATCCTGCTGGTCGACGCGGCCGAGGGCGCGATGCCCCAGACCAAGTTCGTCACCGGCAAGGCGCTGGCGCTGGGTCTCAGGCCCATCGTCGTGGTCAACAAGGTCGACCGGTCCGACGCGCGCATTCAGGAGGTGCTGGACGAGGTGTTCGACCTGTTCGTGACCCTCGAGGCGACGGACGAGCAGCTCGACTTCCCCGTGCTCTACGCCTCGGGCCGCAACGGCTATGCCGGCACCGATCCCGACGCGCGCGAGGGCACGCTGACGCCGCTGTTCCAGAAGATCGTCGACCACGTGCCGCCGCCCGCGCTGGACGCGGACGCGCCCTTCTCCTTCCTGGTGACGCTGCTCGACCGCGACAATTTCCTCGGCCGCATCCTGACCGGCCGCGTCCAGTCGGGCGTGGTCAAGGTCAACCAGCCCATCCACGCGCTGGACGAGCAGGGCAACGTGATCGAGGCGGGCCGCGCCTCCAAGCTCATGTCCTTCCGCGGGCTCGATCGCGTGCCCGTGGAGGAAGCGCGCGCGGGCGACATCATCAGCCTCGCCGGCCTGGCGGTCGCCACGGTGGCCAACACCATCGCCGACACCTCCGTCACCGAGCCGATCCAGGCCCAGCCCATCGACCCGCCGACGCTGTCGATGCGCTTCGCGGTCAACGACAGCCCCATGGCGGGCCGCGAGGGGTCCAAGGTCACGAGCCGCATGATCCGCGACCGCCTGTTCCGCGAGGCCGAGAGCAACGTCGCCATCCGCATCACCGAGGCCGCCGACAAGGACAGCTTCGAGGTGGCCGGGCGCGGCGAGCTTCAGCTGGGCGTGCTGATCGAGACCATGCGCCGCGAGGGCTTCGAGCTGGGCATCAGCCGCCCGCGCGTGCTGTTCCAGGATGGGGCGGGGGGCCGCGAGGAGCCGTACGAGCAGGTCGTGATCGACGTGGACGAGGAGTTCAGCGGCACGGTCGTCGACAAGATGAACCAGCGCAAGGCCGAGATGACGGACATGCGCCCCAGCGGCGGCGGCAAGACGCGCATTACCTTCTCCGCGCCCAGTCGCGGCCTGATCGGCTATCACGGCGAGTTCCTGTCCGACACGCGCGGCACGGGCATCATGAACCGGCTGTTCGAGAAGTACGGGCCGTACAAGGGCACCATCGAGGGCCGGAAGAACGGCGTCCTCATCTCCAACGGCACGGGCGAGGCCAACGCCTACGCGCTGAATGCGCTGGAGGACCGCGGCATCCTGATGGTGGCGCCGGGCGACCCGCTCTACGAGGGCATTATCATCGGCGAGAACGCCAAGCCGGACGACCTCGAGGTCAACCCGATGAAGGCCAAGCAGCTCACCAACTTCCGCGCCAGCGGCGGCAAGGACGACGCGATCCGCCTCACTCCCCCTAAGCGCCTGACCCTGGAACAGGCTATCGCGTACATCGACGACGACGAGATGGTGGAGGTGACGCCCAAGTCGATCCGCCTGAGGAAGCGCCACCTCGACCCGCACGAGCGCAAGCGCGCCGCGCGGTCGAAGGAAGCGGCCTGATGCACGGGCCGGGCGGGGGCGGGGGCCGCCTGCTCGGCCTGATCGGCGGCATGAGCTGGGAGAGTTCGGCCGCCTATTACGCCCTCCTCAACCGCGGCGTTCGCGACCGGCTGGGGGGCATGCACAGCGCGCGCACGCTGATGCTCAGCGTCGACTTCGCCGACGTGGCGGCGGCGCAGCACGCGGGCGACTGGGACGCGCTGGCCGCGATGCTGGCCGGCGCCGCGCGGACGCTGGAGGCGGGCGGCGCGGGCGCGGTGATGCTGTGCACCAACACCATGCACGCGGTCGCCCCCGCGGTGGAGGCGGCGATTTCCGTGCCGCTGCTCCACATCGCCGATCCGGTCGCGGCCGCGGCGCGCGCGGCGGGCGTGACCCGGCTCGGCCTGCTCGGCACCGCCTTCACCATGGAGCGGCCCTTCCTGCGCGAGCGGCTGGCGGCGGCGGGGCTGGACGTGATCGTGCCCGACGAGGGCGACCGCGCGACGGTCCACCGCGTGATCTACGACGAGCTGGTGCGCGGGCGGTTCGAGCCCGCCTCGCGCGACGCCTATTGCCGCGTCATCGATCGGCTGGGCGCGCGTGGCGCGCAGGGCGTGGTGCTGGGCTGCACGGAGATCGGCCTGCTGGTGCGGCCGGGCGACGCGGCCCTGCCGCTGCTGGATACCGCCGCGCTCCACGCGGCGGCCGGGGCGGACTGGCTGCTGAGCGTCTCCTGACCCCTCCCGTCCGGGGGAGGGGTGGGGCAAGGCTCGCATATGCGCGCGTGTCGGACGGAAATTCATCCGACCTCGGCACCCGGGGCATCGAGCCCGGGATGGCATCAGCCCAACGCCTGCTCCTCCTCCGAGCAAGAGCGGCAAGGCGACGGGCGGGTACTTACCGTCGCGGCCCCTCGCCGAAAAGAGCGCGGGCGTCGGCCTGGGGGTCGTAGGGGCGGGGCGCGGCGGGAGTCTCGACCGGCCCGGCCTCGCCCGCCAGCGCGGCCGCCTCCGCGTCGCGCGCCGCCGCCTCGCGCTCGGCGCGCAGCGACGCGATCAGCGCCTCGCGGTCGCCGTCCAGCCGCGTGTCGGGCTGGGGCTCGACGCCGGCCGCCTTGCCCGCCTTGGCCACCGCGGTGTCCAGCTCGCGCTGCGTGGTCAGGCCCAGCGTGACCGGGTCCTTGGGCGTGATGTTCTGGATGTTCCAGTGGCTGCGGTCGCGGATGGCCGCGATGGTGGTCCGCGTGGTGCCGATCAGGTTGCCGATCGCGCCGTCCGAGATCTCCGGGTGGTTGCGGATGATCCAGGCGATGCCGTCCGGCTTGTCCTGGCGCTTGGAGACGGGCGTGTAGCGCGGACCCTTGGTGCGGCGCACCTGCTCGGGGCCCTTGGTGATCTTGAGCCGGTAGTCGGGGTCCGCCTGGCCCCGGTCGATCTCGTCTTGCGCCAGCTCGTGCGCGCGCACGGGATCGCGGCCGGTCAGCTTGGACGCGGCGGTGTCGTCCGCGATGGCCTGCACCTCCAGGATATGCAGGCCGCAGAACTCGGCGATCTGCTCGAAGGAGAGCGAGGTGTTGTCGACCAGCCAGGAGGCGGTCGCGTGGGGCATGAGCGGCTGGGCCACGGGGAGGAACTCCGTCCGAAACAGAAAGGGCCGCCCCTCACCGGAGCGGCCACTCGATCCGTCCGGACTTAGGCGCGACCGGGCGGCGGGGCAAGTCGGTGTCCCCCTTTCCCGTTGCCGCCGTCCTGTCACCGTATCGCAACAGGTTTCGGGCACGGCCCCCTCGACGCCGGCCGCGGCCCGTGCTCGATGGCCGGCGCAGATATCAGGTTCGGGAGATACGTTCGTGTTCATCAAGTCCGCAGCCGCCGTCCTGGCCGCCGCCTCGCTCGCGGCCGCGCCCGCCGCCGCCGCGCCCGCCGGCCCGGCCGCCTCGCTCTCCGTCGCCAAGGCCCGCGTCGGCGCCGCGCCCGCGCGCTCCAGCCGCATCGCGGCCGGCAGCACGGCGACCATCATCAGCGTCGCGATCCTGGCGGCGTTCGCCGCCGTGGTGGTGGCGACCACCGGCGACGACGACGACAGCGACAGCAACTGACGGCTGGCCGATGGCCGGGCCGTCAGGCCCAGTATCGGACCGACGCGCGCCGGCCGGCCTGCGGCAGGGCCGGAAAGCCCGGTCGCCGGACCGACGCGATGACGGCCGGCCGGCGGCGGGGGCGCCAGCCCCTACCGAACGGACCGGCGTGACGGGCCGGAACAGGCCCCCCGGTCGCTCCACCGGGGAAAGGTCAGTCCCCCGCCGCTCCGTCGCCGCCCGCCGGACGCGTCGGTTCCGTCGCCGCGCCGCGCACCAGCCCGTCCAGCGTGGCGCCGTCGAAGCCCAGTTCCTTCATCAGCCCGTCGATCACCGGTGCCTGCGCGCGGTAGCGCAACGCGGCCTGCACCGCGCTGTCGGCCAGGTTGCGGTCGCCGCCGTAGCCCCCCGCGACGTCGGACGGGCCGTGCCCGCCGGCCGGGGCATTGGCGGAGGCGGCGCCTCCGCCAATGCCCTCGACCTGCACGATGCGGATGCTGTCGATCGCTTCCATCGGCTTGGCCGCCTCGCGGATCACTTCCGGCAGCACCTTGAGGAGCGCCAGCCGCGTCTGAAGCGCCACCTGGTCCATCGTCAGCACGTTGGCCGCCTCGTTCACCGCGCGCGCGCCCGCCGCCTCCACCTCGAACCGGACGCGGGACGCCTCGGCGCGCAGCTTCTCGGCCGCCGCCTCGCCCTGCGCCGCTTCGAGCAGCGCGGCCGCGCGGTCGGCGGCGGCCTGCTTCTCGGCCTCGGCCGCGACGCGCACGCCGATGGCCGCGCGCTCGGCCTCCTTGCTCGCCTCGACGAGCTCGATGCGCTTGGCGCGCTCGGCCACCTCGTTCTCGCGCGCGGTCACGACGCGCTCCTCGGCCGCCACCGCGTCGGCGCGCGCGCGGTCGGCCTCGGCCCTGGCCTGGCTCTCCTCGCGGCTCTTGTTCTGCACCGCGATCTGCTGCTCCTGGCGCGCGATCTCGATGGCCTGCGCCTGAGCGATGCGCGACTGCTGCACCGAACGGTCGGCCTCGATCTGGGCCGAGTCGGTCTGGCGCTTGGCCTCGATGCGCGCGGCCTCCGCCTCCTGGCTGCGGATCGACTGCTCGCGCGCCACCTCCGCGCCCTGCTCGGCGCGGCGCACCTCCAGCTCGCGCTCCTGCTCCAGCCGCGCGAACTCCTGGTCGCGGCCGATCAGGAAGCTCTGGCGCGCGGCCTCCAGGTTCTTGGTCTCGATCTGGACGCGCGTGTCCTGCTCGATGTCGTTCCTGGCCTTCTTGCGCAGTTCGATCTGCTCGGTCAGCTTGGTTAGCCCCTCCGCGTCGAAGGCGTTGTTGGCATTGAAATGCTCGATGCTGGTCTGGTCCAGCCCGGTCAGCGACACGCTCTCCAGCTCCAGCCCGTTCATCGCCAGATCCACCGACGACACCTGCTGCACCTTCTGCACGAAGTCGGCGCGCTGCTCGTGAAGCTGGGCCATGGTCATGCCCGCCGCCACCGAGCGCAGCGCGTCCACGAACTTGCCTTCCACCAGCTCCTTCAGATGCTCGGGCTGCATGGTGCGCATCCCCAGCGTCTGCGCTGCCATGGCGATGGCGCCCGCGTCGGGCCGCACGCGCACGTAGAACTCGGCCTTCACGTCGATGCGCAGGCGGTCCAGCGTGATGAGCGCGTCCGAGTTCTTGCGCTCCACCGCGAGCCGCACCGTGTTCATGTTGACCGGCATGGTCTCGTGGAACACCGGCAGCACCAAGGCGCCGCCGTTGATGACCACGCGCTCGCCGCCCAGCCCGGTGCGCACGAACCCCACCTCCTTGGTGGCGCGCTTGTAGAGCCGGGCCAGCATCAGCCCAACGATCACCAGCGCCGCGAACGCGATCCCTGCGTAGATCAGAACCGTCATTCCCGCTCTCCTGCTAATCCAACCGCGGCAGGCGCGCGTCGCCGCGCCCCACGCCCACGAACAAATGCCCCTCGCGCCGCACCAGCAGCACCGCGTCGCCCTCACGGAAGGACTCGGTGGGGCTGTTGGGCTCGACCATCGGATAGTGCGCCTGGCCGTGCCGGTCCTCGGCCCGTGCGCGGGCGGGCGAGCCCGCCGTCGCGGTGCCCGTGACGATCGTGGCCACGCGCCCCACCAGCTCGTCCAGCTCGACCGCCGTGGTCTCGTCGCGCGGCAGGAAGGGCGCCAGCGCGCGCGCGACGAGGCCCGTCAGCGGCAGCGCCGCGACGGCCGCCGCCGGCCCCGCGATCCACCCGCCGAGGGGCGCGCCCGCGACGCCGGCCGCCACCTGCTGCCCCGCCAGCCCCAGCGACCCGAACACCGCCAGGAACAGCACCAGCAGCACGGACAAGGGCACGCGGCCCAATCCCAGCCAGCCCAGCCAGTCGCCCGCGTCGGCGTGGAGATCCGCGTCCGCGTCGCCCGTCAGCCCCGACAGGCCGAACAGCTCGGCCGCCCCCACCAGCAGCATCAGCGCGAGCGCGACGGCGAACACGAGATTGTCGGGCTGGGTCGCGAAGGCGATCAAGCGGGTTCCTCCTGGCCGGCGAGGCTAGGGGAGGGGGCTCCCGCCGTCACGCGGAAACGGACGCGTCCCCGCCCAGTACCAGGATCGCGGTCAGTTCGTTCGCCGTCACTGGCGATACGGACAGGCGCGACTGGCGCAGCATGGCGAGGTCCGCCAGCGCCGGCTCGGCCCGCATCGCCGCCAGCGGCACCGGGCGGGGCAGCGCACGCACCGGCACCAGCCGCACCGATACCCAGCGCGGGTCGCCCGCCTCCTCGACCCGCGCGGCGCGGCCTACGCGAGCCAGCCCGACCGCCGCCTTCTCCGTTCCACTGTGATAGACCAGGACCGTGTCGCCGATGCCCATGGCGCGCAGGGCCGCCGCCGCCTGGGCGTTGCGCACGCCGTCCCACTCCGTGCCGCCGTCCCGCACCAGGTCGGCCCAGCCGTAGGACGCGGGTTCGGTCTTGACGATCCAAGGCATCGGGGCGTCTCCTATACGGCGGGTTAACCGGATATTCCAGGCGGGTTCAGGTGCTTGGGTGCAGGACACGCAACACGGTCGCACCATTGTGCGTTTCGGACTGCGGACCGGCGTAACGAGTAAGGAGGTCTGAATGAACGGGTTTCTGAGAAAGGCCGGGCTCGGCCTGGCGATGGGTGCCACGGCGCTGGCCGCGGCAGCGCCTGCGGACGCGCAGCGCTGGCGTCGCTACGACCGCGGGCGCGGCGGCGACGTGGCGACGGGCGCGATCATCGGCGGCGTGGTGGGCCTGGGGCTAGGTGCCGCCATCGCGTCGAACAATCGCGACCGCTATTATCGCGACCGCTACTACGATCGCGGAGGATACTGGGGTCCCAGGCGGGGCTACGTGCCGCGCGGCTATTATCGCGGGTACGACCGGGGCTACTACCCGCCGCCCCGCGGCTACTACCGGGGATATGACCGCGGCTATTACGACCGGGGTTATTACGGCGGTGGCGGCGGCTACTACGGCGGCGGCTATTACGGCTGGTGAAGGCGACGCGGCGCGGGGGGCTTCCCCCCGCGCCGTTTCCCTGTAGGGGGCGCATCCCATGAGCGACACGCCCCCCGACCGGCTGAGCAACGACCCGGCCAGCCCCTTCTTCAACCAGGCCGTGCTGGAGCGCGGCATCGGCATCCGCTTCAAGGGCGCCGAGCGCCGCGACGTGGAGGAGTACAGCGTGTCGGAGGGCTGGGTCCGCGTGGCGCTACCCCGCAAGACCGACCGGCGCGGCCGCCCGCTGACGCTCAAGCTGTCAGGACCAGTGGAGCCCTATTTCGACCGGCCGGCACCGGGCGGGGAAGCGGACGCGTCCCCCGCGGAGGACGCGCCCGCCGCCGACTGAGGCGTCAGCCGCCGGTCTTGTTCCCCAGTTTATCCTGCGTGCGCGTCGCGAAGTCGGACGCGTCGTGGCGCTCGTGCAGCTGTTCCTCGGGCGGACCGTTCAGCCGGTTGACCATGCGCCCGCGCTTCACCGCCGGGCGCTGGGCGATGGCGTCCGCCCAGCGGCGGACGTTGGCGTATTCCTCCACCGACAGGAAGCGCGCCGAGCCGGGGTAAAGCTGGCCCAGCACCAGCCCGCCGTACCAGGGCCACGCCGCGATGTCGGCCACGCTGTAGTCGGGGCCGGCAAGGTACTCGCTCTCCGCCAGCCGCCGGTCCAGCACGTCCAGCTGGCGCTTGGCCTCCATCGCGAACCGGTCGATGGCGTACTCGATCTTGCTCGGCGCATAGGCGTAGAAATGGCCGAAGCCGCCGCCCAGCATCGGCCCAGCACCCACCTGCCAGAACAGCCAGCTCAGCGTCTCGGCCCGCGCCGGGCCGGACGCCGGCAGGAACGCGCCGAATTTCTCGGCCAGGTGGACCAGGATCGCGCCGCTCTCGAACACGCGCACCGGCTCCGCGCCGGACCGGTCCACCAGCGCCGGGATCTTGCTGTTGGGGTTCACGTCCACGAAGCCCGAGCCGAACTGGTCGCCGTCCATGATGCGGATCGGCCAGGCGTCGTATTCGGCCCCGGAATGCCCCGCCTCCAGCAGCTCCTCCAGCATCACGGTCGCCTTGACCCCGTTGGGCGTCGCCAGCGAGTAGAGTTGGAACGGGTGCCGGCCCACGGGCAGTTCCGCCTCGCGCGTCGGGCCGGCGACCGGCCGGTTGATGGAGGCCATCTGGCCGCCCCCGCCCTTGTTCCAGGTCCAGACCTCGGGGGGCGTGTAGTCGTCGGCCATGGGGCGCTCCTGTCGAATGGGCGCCCCAGATAGGAAGGCTAGAGGCACGCCTCCAGATACGCCTGGTCGAAGCCGAACTGGCGCGCCTTCTCCAGCGTGTAGGGCCGCAAGCCCATGGACCGGTACTCGCCGATGATCTTGCCGTCGGCCGACTCGTCCAGATACTCGAACTTGAACAGCTCCTGCGTCACGATCACCGGGCCTTCCATCCCGATCACCTCCGTCACGTTGGTCACGCGGCGGCTTCCGTC
>Ga0325400_1003175_pt1 | contig 14730 bp, 12 predicted proteins | sample PopdelMetagenome_2_FD_205662 | JGI IMG/M metagenome (GOLD analysis project Ga0325400, IMG submission 205662) | Populus deltoides microbial communities from Bellville, Georgia, United States - Xylem-PdKOR-R1 | ecosystem: Host-associated > Plants > Phyllosphere > Stem > Wood/Secondary xylem... | reverse complement strand
CTGCTGGTTGATGTTATTGGCCTGACCCACCAGCGAGATTTGCTGGTTGCCATTGAAGCGGTTCAGGTTGAGCTTAGCCGCGTAGCGCACGTCGTTGGTGCTCGCGCTGGGCCCCACGCCCGCCGATTGCTGCCCGAAATAACCCTTACGCTTATCTTTTTTAGTAATGATGTTAATGGTCTTGTCCCGGTTGCCGTCATCGACGCCCGTGAACTGCGATTGCTCCGACTGCTGATCAAACAGTTGTATTTTATCGATGATGTCGGCGGGCAGATTTCGCGTCGCCATTTTAGGGTCATCGCCGAAAAAAGGCTTCCCGTCCACCAGTACTTTCTTCACCGACTGACCCTGCGCCGTGATCGTGCCGTCGCGGGCAACGTCGACGCCCGGCAGCTTTTTCAGCATGTTTTCCGCGTCGGCATTGGGCTGCGTCTTAAACGACCCCGCGTTAAATTCAATGGTGTCCTGCTTAATGGTAATTGGCGGAGCTTCCTGCTTGATCACCACTTCGTTGAGGTTGACCGACTGCGGCACCAGCTCCAGGGTCCCGGCCTGAACGGTCGGGGTGTCCCGGGTGACCGAAATGCGTCTGGATTTGTTGCGGTAGCCGACATAGGTAATCAACAGGCGGTAATTGCCCACGGCCACGTTGGTGAAGGTAAATTCACCATCGCCGTTGGTAATCATGTAATGCGACATGGACGAGTCGCGGGCCGACAGCAGCGAGACGGTTGCTTCCATCAGGGGCTGGCGGGTCGTTGAATCAACGACGGTTCCCCGAATGGTCTGGGCCCACGTCGTTATTGACAGAAAGCCGAAAAAAAGCAGAGACAGGATAAAACGTAGACGCATGGGAAAACGGTTGAGTTGTCAGGGCCCCTTGTTACCGGAACACTGCCGAAAAGCTTATCGATTCTGGAAACGATTCATCATTTGCTGCCGAAAATCGGCCATCACTTTCCGACGCATCACATTCAGTTCGTCGGCCGAAACGGTCTGGGCCGCTTGCGGTGGCCGAACACTGCTTTCGGCTAACTCCTGCGGTTCTACCTTTGTTGCTTTGAACGACTCGTTGTCACTCTCGATTTGCAGCACGACTCCTTTTTCGGGCGTTAGCTCCTGAATGGGGGAGTAGGTGAAAGGCAGATCGGTCGTGTACCAGATGGTGTAGGGTTCATTGCGCCGGGTTGCGGTGGCTTTACGGCAGGTATACCCCGCAATCTTCTTGGTTTTATTGGCTTCCTGCCAGCCCGTCGCCTGCTTAAACGGTATTTCGGCCTGGTAGATTTTCGTTGCCGAATCCTTTTTTATCTCCAGGACTTCGATGGTTTTTCGGGCGGCCAGGTCGAGGTACGTTTGCTGTTCGAATGGCCGTTTGAAATTAGGTCGTTGACCCGCGCTACCTGGTCCGCCAGTGCCGTCGGGCCGGTCGGGCGGAGTCTCACCACTGGGGCCTTCCCGCCGAAACTGGCGCATCATGCCTTCCGGGCGGTCCCGTTCTTCCTTACCAAAATGACCGGCAAACAAGAGCCGCTGCGTAAACGACCGGGTATCTGGCATGTCGGCGGGCGCGTCACCGCTGCCGGGGCGCACGTCCTGGCCGTTGATGACCATCCGCATTTGGGACAGGTCGATTTTCTGGATGACTTCATAAGTAATCCTGCCGCTGGCCGGCTGAGCCTGGACCGATGAGCCAAGCAGAGTTAGCAGGGGCAGCGTAGCCGTTAGTAATCGGGAAACTTGCATGGTCTTAGGTACGAAAAAAGGGCTGATACAAAGTACAGGACAAAGGTGGTGAGGATGCGTGTAAAGCACTGTTATTTAATGTTAACTAGTGTTAAGCAATTTCCGTCATGATTAAACTATGATGGCGATCAGTAGCCGCTGCTACGTAGGAAATGGTATCATTTTGAGCATTTATTCCGCATAAGTTAACGGATTGGCACATTCAGCTACTTTTGCGGCCTGCTGATGAAGTAATCTACTTGCATCCTTGGATGCGGTGCGGTCAGGTAATGCTATTGCCGTGCACGGCGATGACCTCTAAGTCTGGTCGTTCTGGTTAGACTACTTATCAATCCATTCAAGTCCTTGTTGTCCGAAGGGTTGATCAAATGACCTGCCCGGGTCACCCTATTCGTTTGAGTCTACAATCAGACAAGTCGAAAAATACAATTCCTCTGCCGCACAAAAAGACAGAACGCTTCAGTAAGTTTCTGAACTATTCATGCGTTACTCCGAATTAAGTGCCTTTTTACCCAGCGTATCCGTCATCCCGGACGAACGAAATTTGCCAAAAATAATGTAACCAAAGGGCCGGATTAAGATCATTTAATCTCTGCAAAAGCTAAATGGCTCATTTTTTGATTCAAAATTATTGAATTACGTAGCCTGTTCTGCCAAAATAGAGCGGGCCCGGAGGGTTAATGAGGGGCAAAAGCGGAGACGAGCAATAAAGAAGAGAAACTGCCAAAATTATTAGACAAACGATAGCCAACATATCTGATAAAAATTATAATATTGTCATTTGATTATACATTACTGATACGCGTTCAATACACCCACCTCTTACTTGATAAATGGAAAAAAGCTTACAAAAGCGTATTTTGGAATTAGATGCCTTGCGGGGTGTTGCTGCCCTTTGCGTGGTCATTTTCCATTATACGCTGCACACTCCTTACGAACGACCCGGTTTTTTTCTCGGTATAACCGGCGTTGATCTGTTTTTCATCATCAGCGGCTTCGTGATTTTGCTTACGCTGACCAAAACCAAACGCTGGCAGGACTTCCTGATCAATCGCTTTTCCCGGCTTTATCCAACCTACTGGGTTTGCGTTATGATTACGTTCCTGGCCGGCAATATCTATTTAATTCATAATCACCGGTCTACCGGAGAATGGAGCCAATCGTTTGCGCCCAACCTGACGATGTTTCAGGCTTACTTTAATCGGTACGATCTGGATGCCTCTTATTGGACGCTGCTGGTGGAAATGCTGTTCTACGTCTATATGGGCGTTATTTTTATTAGCGGGGGCTTAAAAGCCATTGAACGAATTGCGCTGCTGACGCTGTTGCCTATCATCTTTTACAGCACCCCTTATTTCAGTAGTCACCTGCCCGGACTGCATTCGTTTCTTGGCCGATACGTTCCTCTTTTTTATAGTTTTCCTTTATTTTTTGCCGGTATCCTTTTTTACAAAAGCAAAACGGAAGGGCAGACGCTCTGGCGGTATGTGCTGCTCACGCTTTGTTTTGGTTGCCAGTTGTGCCTGTACAAAGAGCGGATGCGGGGCGGTATGTTTGTGAGTTTTGTGGAATATATCGCCATGCTGACCTTGTTCTATGGTCTGTTTGTTCTTTACCTCAACAATGGACTTGGCGTGATTGTCAACCGGGCAACACTCTTTCTGGGTGAAATATCTTACAGTCTGTACCTGCTGCACCAGTACATCGGCGTAAATGTTGTGATTCGCGGGGTGGTTAAATACGGCCACGTTCATTTTTTCCTGGGCGTCGTGGTGGCGGTTCTGCAGGCGATTGTTTTGGCCTGGATCGTGACCATTCTGATCGAAAAGCCGGCTACGCGACTCATCCGTACCGCCTTACGTCGGCGCAAGCGAGAGGTGTATTCCGAGGCTACGTTAACGGAAAGGTAACCAAGCGCCGGGTTGGCTCCGGCTTCGCCTGGCGCCGGGGTTGCTAACGGCAGACAAGCCAGCCATAAGGTTACCACTGCCTTTTGAAGAGGCTTTGACTCCAGATCGGCGCGCCCGTTAGCAACTGATAGGTTCTGGGCGTTCTCTTCTCCAGAAACTTTAACGCGGAAGTGACAAGCAACAGCGTCACGAACGGGCTCAGGAAGTATAAGTAGATTACGCCGGGAAAATCGAGGCTGTCCAGAACCAGATACAACCCGTAATTGACGATGGGATGGTAAAGATAAATGGGCAGCGAATACTTCCGGCCCCATTCAGCCAGGACGTTATGACTGGCAATGGTTAGTTTGAGCGAAAGCAAAAAAAGGCCCAGCGCAACCAGAAGTACGCCAAACAGGACTTCGTGATTTTCAATAGTGCTGTTGCTGGCCTGCGCAATCAGGGCGACTTCGGCAACCAGAATGATGAGGCCCAATCCCGTCAGAGCGGCACAAAGAAGCAGGGGAACTCGCTGGCTGATCCTGTGTTGCGCGCACAGAAAGCCAATCAGCAGCAGGGGCAGCGATAGCAAATGCCGGGGGTAAACAGGGTTGACCTCCACGCCAACGAAGGGCGCGTACGTATCCGTCAGTAACACCAGCCCAATCAGCGTCAGGGCAATGGGTAGAAAGAAACGCTGCAGGCCCGCCCGCCACAGAAAATACAGACAGGCGTAGCCGACAATAAGGGAGGAAACAAACCACAGGTGGAAATAAGAGCCTTTCAGCAGGGTAAAATGAGTCGCCAGGGTTTCAATGGGCTGGCTGGTTAAGAGTAAAACCAGCAGGTAAATCAAATTAACGACCAGAAAGACCGACAGCAGGCTACGCTCGGTTTTCTTGATGGCAGCCGTCGGGTTGGTCCGGAAACGAAAAAAGAAAAAGTAGCCCGAAACCAAAAAGAAAAAAGGAACCGCCCAGCGATTGAGCAGAGTAAGGTAAATAACTGATTCGGTAGTTGTCGGGCCGTAGTGCGCATGAATCAGAATCACGGAGAAAGCTCCGATGAAACGGAATAAATCGACACTTCCATTGCGTTGCGACATGAGGAGTGGATCTGTGGTAACGCAATATAATTAGATATTTCTTAATGAAGGCAGTGGTTGTTATATGGTAACAAATGCGAAAAGTGCCTTTTAGGTAGTAGAAAGGCGGTTCTCTTATTAATCTTGCAAGTGGCGAATTTGCATTTTTCTTATAAACAGAACAAATCTGTTGAAAGGATAATATAGTTATTTGTCGGACATCTTATGGTTATGGCGTAGCGCTGTTTTAGGATGTTTTAGTTACCTTTTTGTGTTCAGAGAGTAAACCCGATTAGAGGTTTCTTTTTTGTATTGGTATCATCCCATTCGGAAAGACAAGGCCGTTGCCGGTAGCCTGGGTGGAACGATTGCACTTTTTGATCATCAAACTCAGCGGGGTGGGCAGTTGAAAACTCGAATCTGTTGGCTGCTTCTTTTATAAAAAGTTAATGCGGACGGAGACCAGTTGGGTGCTAGTATTTGCTAAAGGGTCCTGAACCGACCGTTGATTTCTGGATACGCCTTCCGCTAAACCGTCCGTTGTTAAATAGCCCTATTTAGTGTTAACTAGTGTTAAGCGCGGTTGAAATGGGCGCAAAGGAGGGTAGTTTTGCAGGGTATGAAGCAGCGAATCCGGATCATCTTCATTTTGATGACAGTGTGCATCCTGTGCATTAACTTATTTCAGGGCTACTGGCTCTATACCACGTATCAGGTCAACGAACAGCATTTCCGGCGGGCCGTGCGCGGAGCTTTCATGACCGCCCTCGAAAAGCAGCAGTTCGCTGAAGCCCAGCGGTTGTTTGGTAAAAAAGGAGAAGACCGAACAACGTCAGTGAACCAGCAGGGTGAGCCGGACCCGGAATCTGATGGACCGGACATTCAACGGGACAGCCTGACGGAAGCCGGGCTCCGGCCCGACGGAAGAAGCCACCTTTTTAACTACCGATTTCGACGGCGGTTGCCCGCCGGGGCCAGTGCCGAAGCAATGGATACGCTGGCCCGTCGAATTTCCCGCATGCTGATCGTGGACTGGGCGGGCGGCCGGAACTTCAACATCAAAAAAATAGATTCGACGTACCGCGTCGAACTGGCGCAGCGCGATATTGACGCCGATTTCCGACTGGATACGGTGTATTTGAAAAAGCGCGTGCGTTTTCGGATGGATAGCCTGAACACCCGTTATCCCATTACAACGCCCCCGATTCCGCTTAACCCGGCCAAACACCAGTTTTTGCAGGCGTCGTTTGATGCGCCGACGGGGTACATCCTGCGAAAAATGAGTTGGTTGCTGGGCGGCTCGGTGCTTTTGCTGGGCCTGACTACCTGGTGCTTTCTGTACATGTTGTCCACGATTCTGGAGCAGAAAAAGCTTTCCGAAATCAAGAACGACTTTATCAACAACATGACGCACGAACTCAAAACGCCCATCGCCACGGTTTCGGCGGCTGTGGAGGCCATGCAGCATTTCGGCGCGCTCGAGAGTCCGCAGAAAACCCAGACCTACCTGACCATTTCCCGCAACGAACTCCAGCGCCTTTCGGATCTGGTCGAAAAAGTGCTGAACATGGCCGTTGAGGAAAAACGCGAATTGGCGCTGCATCGTGAATGGGTAAAGCCCGCGGAATTGATTGGCGAACTGGTTAAAAACCAGCAGCTAAAAGCCGAAAAGCCGGTGACCATTGACGTGAAAAGTGAACCCGTGAACGCCAGCGTGCAGGTGGATCGGTTACACATCAGCAATGCCATCAGTAACCTGATTGATAATGCCGTTAAATACTCGCGGGACAGCGTTCAGATCCGCATCGACAGCCGGGCCGACGAGCGGGGCTGGCGACTGGCGGTGCAGGACAACGGAATCGGTATTTCAAAGGTTTATCAGGAGGCTATTTTTGACCGGTTTTTCCGGGTGCCGACCGGTAATCTGCATCCGGTGAAGGGCTTTGGGCTCGGGTTGTCGTATGTCCGGCAGGTGGTCGAAAGGCATGGCGGCCGGATTGAGGTATCCAGTGAGCCGGGGCGGGGCAGTACGTTTGTGATCTGGATTCCTCGTTAAAGCGATTTCGCGGAGTGGAGGAGTACGGGGAACACAAAGGTTTTTTTCAGTAGATTACTTTATACGATGGCTACGGTTTTGCTGATTGAGGATGAACTGGCCCTGGGCATGATCGTCCGGGATAGTCTGGAAGTGCGGGGGTTCGACGTTCTGTACGCGGCTGATGGCGAGGAAGGCTGGCAGTTGTTTGTGGCGAAAAATCCGGATGTAGTGGTCGCCGACGTGATGATGCCCAAACTGGATGGGTTTACGCTGGCCGAACGCATCCGGGAGAAAAGTCCGTACGTACCCATTATTTTTCTGACGGCCCGCTCGCAGACGGCCGACGTGGTGAAAGGCTTCGAACTGGGGGGCAACGATTACCTGAAAAAGCCGTTCAGTATGGATGAGTTAATTGTGCGGATCAAAGCCCTCCTGAACCGTCAGCCGTTCGCCCAGCCCGCCGAGCCGGATCGGTTGCCTATTGGGCGCTACCAGTTCGATTACCCCAAACAAAAGCTCCTGCTGGATGGGGTCGAGACGCCCCTTTCTCACCGCGAAGCCGAGCTGCTGAAACGGCTGTACGAGCAGCGCAATCAGGTGCTGGAACGCTCCGCGGTGCTGCTGGAGCTGTGGGGTGACGACAGTTTTTTCAACGGCCGGAGCCTGGATGTTTTCATCACCCACCTGCGTCGCTACCTCAGAGACGACCCGCAGGTTCAGATTGTCAACGTGCGGGGCGTCGGTTATAAACTGATTGTGTAGCGTTCAAACCATGCTGAGGTAGCAGATTTGTAGCCGGGATCCTGGCGCCGGACAGGATTAGTCGGCTGCTGACAGCTGCTCCGGTTTGTCGCCCTGCTCGCTTAGCCAGAGACTGGCGTCGGCGTTCGGATTTTCGCGGAGGTAACGGGCCAGCCGGTGAGCGGTTTCGAACGAAAACTGCGGCACCAGATCAACAATCGGGTACTGATACACCATGCCTGGTTTGTTGGACTTTACCTTCTTGACTTTCAGCAGGAACGGCAAATACTGCACACTGCCGAACAGTTTTTTGTACTCATCAAATTTGTTGCGCAGATTCGGAATGGTTGTCTGAACGGCGCGGGTGCTGAACTGCCAGTAACCGAGCAGTGGAATTTGCCGGATCACAAACCGCAGCGTCAGCACCGGTAACCACCGGATAAGCTTGGCTTTGGATGGATGCAGGTTCTTCTGCAAAAAGGCGACTGTCTCGTCCATGATCTGGGGCCGGCGTTCGGTGGTGGTGACGGCGTATTTTTTCAGCTCGTCGTTCCAGATGTGGAAGGTATGGTTATCGCCGTAGCCGAACAGCTTGCCGTCGATGGTCCGGATTTCCAGCCGTTCGTTACAGACAATCTCCTCCTGATCCGAGTAAAACAGGATGGGCAGTTCGTGAATGGTCTCACCGTAGATTTTATGAACGGCTTCCGCGTGATCCCCGCGAATCCGAAAACTGTCAATGCTACTGGGGACAACCTGCCCTGACCGCTCCACTTTCTCCCCCACGGCAATTCGTCCTAATTCCGTCAGTGCCGACGGCTGCGATGGGTTGTTGTCCGATTGAATACGCATCTTGTTGTTTACATTCGATTCTATGGACAAATATAGGCATTCGTACAAACGAAATCCTTATTCTAAAGCGCAACTCAGAGCTGGTCTTGCCCATTCCGTTGCGGAATTTTGAATGACTGACCCCAATCGTCTGCCATGGACGGGGTAGGCCGGTTCCCGCCGGTTGCGCATTGCCCCAATTGACGACCGTTCGCTGTTGAGTTAAGGGCAAAGGGGTAGAATAATGACTGCTGAACTGGCCGCAGGTATCGGTTTGCCGCCAAAAAGATCAGATCTTCTTCCGACCCGTTACGCCGGAGGCACAACCGAAAAAATAGCTTTTGTCCGTTACCTCAAGCCCCTGTTGCCGCAGCGCGTCCGCAAACTTGTGGCAGTTTGCAAACTTCTGGCAATAAATGCCCAGCATCCGGTATTCGTCGGCGCTGTTCAGAAATAATCGGCCGATCAAAGGGATGATGTTTTTTAGATAAAACAGGTATAAGCCGTAGAAAAGCCAGCCTTTGGGAGCCGATATTTCCACGAAGGAAAAAGCGCCACCGGGTTTCAGGAGCCGGTTCACTTCGCGGGCGAGCGCCAGAGTCTGGGAATCGTTAAAGGTTTTCAGGCCGAAGGTAGAGACGATAAAATCCGCGCTGTTGGCGCTGAAGGGGTTATTCAACACATCACACTGCACAATTTCGACCGTGTGGTTCCTGACTTTATCACGGTGCGCACCGGCTTTCTGCACCATAACCGGCGAGATGTTGACGGCAATCAGTTTCCCGGTTGCGTTCAGTTTGGGCAGAATATGCGCCCAGGCTTCGCCCATGCCCGTCATCAGGTCATAACCAGTCGATTCGGGTCGAATCGCGGGGAGGTTTCTAAGGCAGGCAGCCCGCCATCTTTCCGTGAAACCAAAGGATGAAATGTAATTAGCCAGACCATACGTTTTGGACATTTTGTCAAAAAGCGATTTTATATATTCCGGCTCGTAAATGTGTTCTGAATGGGTATTCATGGAGGCCTAAAAAGAGTTTACCAAAACGTCCGGATCTTGCCGTCGGACAAGCGAACGAATTAACGACGTTTGGCCCCCAAAATAGGCATGAACGCCGACAATCTGGTCCGGAGCATGGCTAAATTACCTCACTATACGCCTACTGGCCGTTTACTCAACAGCAGGCTGAGGAGCCGTAGGGAAGAACACATTGGCTTGCGGGCTGGCGCTACTTTTGGGCTCATTTTGCCAACCTGAAACGCACGCCGGGCTAAAGCCTTTCGGGGGCTAAGGTTTTGGTGTATCTTCGTGGCAGATGGCGACAAATCACACTCTCTCAGCTGGTTCCTTTAATCTCATTCTGTTTGCCGCCCAGCAGAAAGGGGCGGATCCGGTTGCTCTGTGTCAGGCGGTTGGCGTTGAGCCGGTCCTGTTGCAGGATCCGGACGGACGCGTACCCATCCGGGCGGTACAGGCGCTTTGGCGCGAGGTGGTCCAGGCAACCGGCGACCCTTATCTGTCGCTCCGCATCGGCGAGATGATCAATCCAGTGGCGGTTGGCGTATTGGCCTACGTCATGATGCACTGCCCAACGCTGGGCAAAGCCCTGGATAAATCGCATCATTATCAGGCGATTGTCTGCAACGCGATTCAGACCATCGGCCGACGCGAAGAAGACCGCTATCTCCTGGAGCTGCAAATCAACAGCGCCGATATCATTTATCCCGAATACGCGTTAAACTCAGAACTCGTCATTTATCTGGCGGCCATGCGGGCGCTGACGGGCCGGACCTTCAGTCCCGAGGAGGTGCGCTTTGCTTACCCGCGTCCGATCCGTATCGATGAACACCAGCGGGTTTTCGGCCCGGCCCGACTGGTTTTCGACGCCGACGAAACCGCGTTGGTGATGGATGCCGCCTTGCTTGATCTGCCGGTCTTAAACGCGAATCCCGGCTTGTTTCCGTTATTCGAAAAACACGCCGACGAGTTACTGCGAAAGATGAAGGAGCCCACGCTCCGGTCACCGGGACTGTCGGCAAGGGTAAAGCAGGAAATCGTATTGCTGCTGAAAGGCGAGGAGCCCACGCTGACCACCGTGGCGGATCAATTGGCGATGGGCGTCCGAACGCTGCAACTGCATTTAAAAGAGGAGGGAGCCACCTACCAGCAATTGCTGGATGAGGTCCGGCGCGATCTGGCGATCAAGCACCTGCGCGAGCCGAACCTCAGCACCACCGACATTGCTTACCTGCTCGGCTTCTCCGAACCCAGCGTTTTCTTTCGGTCGTTTAAAAAGTGGACGGGCTCTACGCCGGGTGCTTATCGCGGACAGCAACTGGCTTAAAATCCTGCTTCAACTGGTGACGGGCAAACCAACTTAGCGTGTCCGTAAGGGCCGTGGGGAGGGGCGTCTCCCGGAAGTCGGGCCAGTGAGCCCGGAGTGCCTGATCATCGAGCTGGATGGTGTTTTCGTACAGATAAAGCATCTCTTTTAACTCCCGCATAATTGGCATGAACAGCCCCAGTAAAGTGATGGCCCATCTGGAATAGACGGTGGTTCTCAGGGGCTTGCCCGTCAAAGCCGTGACCTGCTTGAAGAAGCTGCGCATCGAGGAAAAAGTCCGTCCGCCGTAATTCCAGACCTGGTAGTTTTTAGCAGGGCCTTCCAGCATCAGCCGAACGACCACTTCGGCGGCATCCGGCGTATAAACGGACTGGTGCGGCTGATCGATGGTCGCTAACCAAAGCATCGGTTTGCCTGTTAAGGCCCCTTCAAAGATGGACCGTACGGCATCATTCATCACATTAGGTCCCCAGAAATCCGGCAAACGAACCGTTAGCACGCGACACCGACCCGCCCGGGCGGCCTCTTCCAGCATGCCTTCCAGCTCAATCCGGAGGTTGCCTTTGCGCGTGTTGGTACCGGGTTGAGCGTCCTCCCGAATGGGGACTGACGCGTTGCCGAAGTTGTAGACATTGCCCGGAAAAACAATCGTCGTGTCGGGTGAAGCGGCTTCAATCACGTTCCGGGTGGCCGTTTCCATCCGGCCAAACCATTGGTGATAGGGGTAATTAATGCCGTGAAAAATAAAGGGCTTATCGGCCGCCAGTTGCTTTAGTAAGGCTGCGTCCTCAACGTCGCCCTCAATGATGGTCAGGGTAGAAGCATTGCCAAAAAGTTTTTGCGCCTTGGCCCGGTCGCGGACCAGAATCGTAACGGGCAATTGTCGGGCTAACAGATTTTCGGTAACGGCATAACCAATGCCACCGGTTGCGCCCAGAACCAACGTGTGGGGTTGAGTAGTCATAAGAATGAACAAGGATTTTACTGGCCGATAGAGCCCAGATGAGTGTGTTTAAAGCTGTCGGGATATTTTAAGCCGTAACCGAACATACGGTCCATGCTGGAATGACCAAATAGAATGACGCCCGCCAGAAGCAAGGCGGGGATGCCGAGGAAATAACCGGCCACACCAAGTCCAATGCCGACGGCCTTGTGGTGAGCCAGATTGTAGAGGAAAGCACCAGACTGCGTATTGATCAGGTAACCAATCATGCTAAAATCCGGCACCAGAATGAGCGCGGGGAAGACCCACCAGGGAAAAGAGAGTTGCGAGAAAATAATGATTGATAAAGCGAACTGAGCGAATTCTTCTCCTTTGATAAGCGTTTTCATGGCCCCGTTATTTGTCTGATTGTGTAGAACAAAGGTCCGCTAAAAAAGCCGCGCAGGAGATGACCGGAAATGAAAACCGAGTGACGAAAAACGAAAAAAGCCCGCTGGTCATTCGTTTGTAACGACCAGCGGGCTTTTGAAAACCTGATTAAGTGAAATTAAGCTTCTAACTGAGTGACTCCGGCGACTTTGGCGAAGTCCTCCCAGAAAGATGGATACGATTTGGCAACCACCCCCGGGTCCTCAATGACTACCGGCCGTTGCATGGCTACCGGCGCAAAAGCCATCGCCATCCGGTGATCCTCGTAAGTATGAATGGACGGCACGGATTGGGCAGCATGGGATGGCAACTGCCGGACCACGTATTGATGATTGGTTTCGACCTCCACCAGTTCCGCGCCGATTTTCTGTAGTTCGGCCTGTAGCGCGGCAATGCGGTCGGTTTCCTTGATTTTTAAGCTTTCGATGCCCGTCAGCGTCAGGGGAATGCCTTTCACGGCGCAGCATACGGCAACGGTCTGAGCCAGATCCGGGCAATGCGTAAAATCCCAGCTCAGCGATTCTTTGGCGGGAACTTTAGTCAGGCGAACGCCCCGCTCACTGAACGTACTGGCCACCCCCAGGGGACGCATAATGTCCACAATGGCGCTGTCGCCCTGCAGGGACTTTTCTTTCAGGCCCAGCAGCTCGATTTCTGCATCGTCGGCGAGTGCCACCGTGCTGAACCAGTAGCTGGCTCCTGACCAGTCCGATTCAACCGCGTAATCACGGGGAACGTAAGGCGTGGCCGGTACGGTGATGGTATTGGTGGTCCAGTCGGCCTGGGCTTTAACGCCGAAGTGTTCCATCTGCTGGAGCGTCATTTCGATATAAGGCCGTGAGCTAACCGGGCCGGTCAATTCAAGAATCAAGCCGCCAGGTATGATCGGCGCCACCATCAGCAGGGCCGAAATATACTGACTGCTGACATCCCCCTGAATCGCAATCTGATTGGTTTCAGTAGGTTCGAATCCCCGCGTGACGATCGGCGGAAAGCCGTCATTCTGCAGGTAACCAATATCGGCACCCAGTGCCCGCAGCGCATCCACCAGAATACCGATGGGTCGCTCCTGCATCCGGGGGGTTCCCGTGAGTGTCTTGTCCTGCCCGGTAATGGCAAAGTAAGCGGTCAGAAAGCGCATGGTCGTTCCGGCATCGAGTACGTCGGCTACGGGGTCCTCCGCTTTCAGGAGCCGAATCATGGTCTGCGTATCCCGGGCGGTCGAGAGGTTGTGTAACGTACAACGAAACTGGGTCAGGGCGTCGATAATTAAAGCGCGGTTACTTTCGCTTTTTGAAGAAATCAGGGGAATAGTTGCCTGAACCGGTCCGGTTGGCGGGGTCAGTTGTACAGCACTCACAGCAGAAAGGAATTGGTTTAATTTCCTGCAAAACTACAGGCTACAACGAATAATGAGCAATGAATTGACAAGTTCGTTTGAAGAAAAAAGCCGGACCGTCGGTCAGCGTAGGCCGGTCAATAGGTCTGCATGATTCGCAGACGGTGATTTTTGTTGATCGAATAACGCGGAAAACTCAGTTTGTAACAAACGCCCCCCACGCCGATCAACGCGCCGGTGGTGACCAGTGCCCGGGGGTTGGCGGTCAGATGCCCTTCGCCCCGCGACCCATTGACCACATCGGCCAGGAAGAAGACAACACCCGCCAGAGGCAGCATAAAGGCCCCCGCCGTAACGAACGGGATCTGGCGCGTCAGATAAACTTTTTTAACATCGTCGATTCGGTAATGAACCACGTCCGGCCGCAGCGTCATGAAGTTCTCGGTCGCGAAGCCAAAGCTCGAATCGGTTACGGCCACGATTTTACCGTTGTATTTTCGACCATCCGGACGGTACCGGAACTTGATGTTCTGATTGGTAAAAAACCGGTAACGCTGGTAGCTGCCCATCTTGCCCGCTACGTCAAGCGCCACGTACTTCTGGGGTTGGTCGCCGACCCGGGCCGGATAGGCATTACCGCGCGGCAACGCATTGGGATCGGCCGAAAGCGAGTCGGTCTGAGCCTGAGCGGACAAGGCAGCTAGCCCAAGTGTAAGGACGATGGCAAGGCGAAAAAGCATAGTATTCGGAATCTATTAGCATAACAAGTGTCGTAACTTTTTGTTGAAGAATTCCCCTGCTATGGTAAATTGGCGTCCTTAATTGAATTGATTGTCATGGATGCCAACAAATTAAAAGAGTTTACCCGCCAGATTTTTCTTCAGATTGGCTGCTCACCCGCTGATGCCGAACAGGCCGCTACGGTCCTGGTGCAGGCCGATCTGCGGGGCGTTGACTCGCACGGAGTCGCGCGACTGGCCGGTTACGTTCGTCTGTACGACCTGGGTCGCCTGAATCCCACGCCCAATATTCAACGTATTCACGAAACGCCATCAACCGCCGTGGTGGATGGCGACAAGGGCCTGGGACTGGTGGTTGGCCCCAAAGCCATGCAGATTGCCATTGAGAAAGCCCGTCAGGTGGGAACCGGCTGGGTGGCCGTGCGGAATTCCAACCATTTCGGGATTGCGGGTTACCACGCCATGCTGGCGCTCGAACACGACATGATCGGCTGGGCCATGACCAACGCGGCCCCGCTCGTGGCACCTACGTTCTCGCTCGATAAGATGCTGGGAACTAATCCCATTGCCATTACTATTCCCGCCCTGACGCAGCCGCCGTTCGTCGC
>Ga0325400_1003174_pt1 | contig 14733 bp, 7 predicted proteins | sample PopdelMetagenome_2_FD_205662 | JGI IMG/M metagenome (GOLD analysis project Ga0325400, IMG submission 205662) | Populus deltoides microbial communities from Bellville, Georgia, United States - Xylem-PdKOR-R1 | ecosystem: Host-associated > Plants > Phyllosphere > Stem > Wood/Secondary xylem... | reverse complement strand
GATGGATAGATATGGAGGTAACATTTCTCCATTATAATATTAATTAAAGGATTTATTGTACTATTTCCCTCATTTCGTGGAAATTAATGAACTGATTGATGTCAACACATGGATCTTAAGGGATTATCATGCATGGTGTGTTTCATCCTCGGTAATCTAGCTAGGTCAGAAATTTTAAGGTCAGCTGTTTCAATAAACTTTATATGGAGGTACAAAGAGGGATTTATTCTCAATTGACGACATGTGTAATCTAATTTAAATATATGTCTTGTTGTAAAAAAAAAAAAAAGTACCGCGGGTGAAATTAATTAGCAACTCGCCTCGTAATAATTATATGATGGTTTAATTAATTAAAAAATTAAAATAAAAAATATTCAACGGGTATGTATAATACTCTAAAGAAAAGAAAAGAAAACAAGAAAAATATTCAGAAAAGATTTCAATTTATTCAGCGGGTATGTATATTGTTTCTGTTTACGATAATTTGAAGTAACAACAAGAAAAGATAGAAGAGGTTTATGAATTACTATCAATACAAGTCACCTTAATTAATTAAACCATGGGTGTATTAAAATTAATTCATAAAGAATGGAAGCTTATTTGGAAATGTGGTACAAACCGAGTTCGATAAAAATTTAATTTTTTTATATATTTTGGATCGTTTTGATACACTGATTTTAAAAAATAAAAAATATTATTTTAATATATTTCAATATAAAAAATACTTTAAAAATATAATCATAACTATATTTTCAAACAGCCAAAAACACGTGGAGGCAAAAGTAGAGTGGATATACCACAATGCAAATTAGCTTGAAGAAGCTCTTTGATAGATAGCCATGGCTTGGCTTCAATATCATCACATCTTCCAAAGATTACACGCATTAATTAAAAGGAAACCTTTGCTGTCGCATTGCATGACGCAATGTGTGTGTGTAGCCAATTAGCCTTAGGGTTTGGTTCAAATCCAAAAGGAGACACGATGTGTTAAATAATTCACAGCTTAAAGCACCAATCATTATTCTAAAACGTGCTTGGTCTCTCCTTATTGGTGAGCATTAAAGAGTAAAAGCTGTATAAACATGTGAATTGGCTAAAGGTTCTTTGAACCAATCAGAAATCATTTATGAGGAGTACTCGTTTTATATTTTTGAATTAAAATATCTTTCGATGTGATATTAAAATTTTAATCCAAGTAATTAAGAGTTTCAACCTTACTATCTCTATTATTTTATATTAAATTAATAAAATTAACTGCATGACAACACATTAACAGTTGATAGCGAAAGTTTTTAATTAAATTTAGATTAATTTTTTTTACAATAATATAAATATAAAAGTTTAAAACTTTTTAACCTTCTACATGATATGATATGTTAAAAAAATAATTATCTAATATATTTAAAAGAGTTGGGTCAACTTAACCCTTTACTATTTTATATGAACAATGAATGAGTTGAGTTCTTTTTTTTATTTTTTTTTGTTTTTTATTTTTATTTCTTTAACATTTGTTTAGTTTTGAATTTATCTTTATAAATTATTTTGATATATTTTTTTATGAGGTTGCATCATAATTAACATTTAGTTTGTACTTGATTTTATAAACTTTTATTTTTTTTATCATATAATTTAGTTTAAATAGTTTTTAAAAAATAAAGTTTTTAAACACAGTGGAGTCCATTACTCAGATCGTGAATTTAATAGGTTAATCACGAACCCCAGATTAAACCAATATGTTAATGTCTCAATATTAAAAAAAATTATCTTGAATTTTTGAAGAAGTCAAACAGCATTTTTATCTATTATTGGGGTTGTTTTTTGAGCTTAGTTGTTGATTGATTTGTTAAATTAAATTTAATAAGAATATTAAATTATTTTTTATTATATTAACATTTGTTTTCCCTTAAAAACAGTTTTACAGCAGAGCCCTGTAAACTGGTATAAAATTATAATAATCGAAAGTACAGTCAAGCATGGTTGTCAATATATATATATAATATATTTGTATGAGCTAGGTAGCGGACTTAATCACGAAAATCAAATTAAATATTTAGGATTATGAGCTCCAATGAATTGAGTATACATGGAGCCCACTAGTGAATCAACTTAACCAGGTGGTCGGCTTCACACATGCCATTTTGAACAAGAAGACATACCCTAATGTATTTATGTACGTATGTACGTGTATATATGCAATATAAAAGACGAGTTTTTGACCAACCAAACGGCAAGTCTAGCTAGGTTGGAGTAAAAAGCAGGACTAAATTCTTTGCATCTAGCTTAGACATGGTCGATAATGTTGGTGCTGGTGCTTCAAGTGACGATGGCGGCGTCAAGCTGGAGCAAGACAGGTTGTTGCCTATAGCCAACGTTGGACGGATCATGAAGCAAATTCTGCCGCCTAACGCGAAAATCTCCAAAGAAGCCAAGGAAACGATGCAAGAATGTGCTTCAGAGTTTATTAGCTTTGTCACCGGTGAAGCATCCGAGAAGTGTAGAAAGGAAAGGCGCAAAACCGTGAATGGAGATGATGTCTGCTGGGCTATGGGAGCCCTAGGTTTTGATGACTATGCCGGGCCACTAAGAAGGTATCTTCAGAGATATAGAGAGATAGAAGGAGATAGAGCTAATCAAGAGAAGCCTGCTAACACTAATAATACTAGTATTGCTGATCAAGAAAAAGAAGCACCACCGTCCTCCTCCTCGTCATATAGAAATAATCAAGGAATCAGGATGTAGTTCATGAATTCCAGCTCTATTCAAGTCTGATATGATGTGGGATATTCGTGAATCGGTGCACTACAAAGTCATTTAAGGTTCTAGAATATCAATCGGGAGTAGACATGGATATTTTTAGCTTAATTTACAATGATTATAGTCTTAATTAGGTGGGAAGATTATTGTGGGTTTTTTCCTTTATTCATATACACATGGCTAGCTACTTTGCTGTCTTTTGATTAGATTTATCTTCATATCTCAGCATAATATTCCATGAATTGAAAGAAACTTTAGCTTGTGTGGGTAGGGATAAAGGTAGATCAATATTTTGATCGAATTGATTTTGCTATTGAGTCGGGGAATGTAAACATTGCTGCCATATGCTTATATTCTGATTGATCTTGGTCTGGAAAGTGGTTAGAGTTGGGTTTTTGCTCTATCTGATCAGTTTTCAACAAGTATGAGGTCAGTTTATAACACAAGCATGCTTAATTTTCATCCGAAAATATGAATGATAATTTCATCTTTTATTCATTGTTAATTTTATTATACTAGTTTGATTATATTAGTTCGGAATAATATATAACTATTTCTGAAATATACTCACATAATTATTTAAATTTTTAAATTGAGATTGCTCTTTGATATCAGTTATTAGATACCAGTTTATTTATTTTTATGTATTTGATTATTGGATTAGTAAACTACTTCTAAGAACTCATATAATTAATAACTTAAATTTTTAAATTAAAATGATTATTTGATATCAGGTAATAGCTTTTCTGATATATTTAATTTTTAAGTTTAGCTGATACTACAGTTCATTTATTTTGATGAATAATGATTCTATCTTGTTGATTTTGATTTGTTGATTTTGATGAATTGCTGTAGTTCATTCATTTGAATTTCATCTATGATCTCATTGCTTGGAACATAATTACATCTAGTTCTAGCATCAAGTATATCATTATCATTCAAATATGTGTTAGAGAATAATATAAATTATATGTTCGGATCTCACCTAATAGCTTAAACTTTTAGGTTGAATTGGTTCTTTCAAATTGTATCAGAGCCAAGCGGTCACGAGTTCGAATCTCACCATTCTTATTTATTTGACAAAAATTAAACACAATATAATGTGGGTCTGTGCAACTTTCAAACTCAACAATTTTTTACTTAAAGAGGTATGTTAGAAAATAATATAAATCATATATTAGAACCTCATCTCATAGTTTAAGTTAATTTTTATATTGAATTGATTCTTTAAAAACATGCAGCTATCAGCCATTGTCTAGGGTTTTACTTATTTTCTTTTCATTCACAGAGGTCTTCATCTAAATATACATGTAGTATCTATTCCAGTAGAAGTTGAAAATGGGTTAAAGTAAATGCCTAGGGTTAGGGTTTCTTACCAGCAATTTTTGGGGAGTGAGGGACCACGTACTGTAAAGCAATTAGAGATCGTGTTTGTTGAGAAAACCATAAGAAATCTGGAGCATGTTGACATTCAATGTATCCAATGAATTGAGTCATGCTCTAATGAATATATATGGGGAGACAAAGCCAGCACTAGAGGGTTGCTAATTAAAGACAAATTTAGTTATGTGGATATATATATATATATCCACATAACTAAATTTGTCTTTATATATATAGGAATGGTAATTTCGTTCTCAAATTTTTAGAGGTCGTCCCATTGAAGAACAGGAAGGAGGAGCATGATTGTTAATATTTTTTTTTTTGAGTGTGGTGAAAAGGATAATCAACGATACTGGATTGAGTGGATTTTTTTTGTTCTATATTTGTCTGGCAGTATATATGTATTGCAATCTATCAATGCAGGAGAAACTAATAGAAATTAAAGAAAGGAAAGGAAAGAAATGGAAAGAGGTGAATTTTATTTTCCTTTGGCTCAAATTAGAGAGGGGAAATTAAGTTTTGATCTTTGTTTGAATATATAGATGGAAAAAACAAACAAAAATAATATATTTTTTATTGTATTTTTTATATTTATGTGGATGTCTGGACCAGATTGTTCGCACCTCGACTAATTCTACGGGCCCTGAAGTTAACGACCATGTAAGCTTCCAGTGATCCTGAGAAAACTCGAACTCGTGACCATTGGAGAGTAAACCTAAGGTCTGACCAGTTAAGTTACCCCTCATGTTTTTATTATATTTTCCTTACACAAGAAGTGTTGATCAGATATGATTCTTTTTTCCAAAAAAAAAAAAACGGATGTTTAGCTAGGGTATTTTTTGGAAGATATTTTGAGGAAAATAGTGTCAATTTTTTATTTTTTTTCCCTTGCTTTCCTCTCCATTTTAGCAGAAATGTTTTATGAACAAAAAGTGAACTGGGAGGTTTGATTTCCCCTCTAATTTCCCATTTCATTCCTTTCTATTTCTAGTTTTACAATCCAAACAAAAGAAATGAATTAATTATCTCTTCTTACATTATAATTCATTTTCATTCCCTTTCCTCAAAATATATACCTCTTAGATCTTTCCTTTTCATCTTCTTTTCCATTCCCTCCTTACTGACCAATCAACCACAGTCCACGGAAATAGGTTACCATCGTCGTTTCCCATTTTCATCACTCTTGAGCAATACTATCCATGATCGTCCTCTTAAAATCTTCGAAAAAGTAATAGTGAAAGATAATCCTGTATAGAAGCTTGCAATGAGGGGATCATAATGAAGTATAATTACTCATAAGATGTGTGGAGTGTGAAGAGAAATATCATTTGCGGTCAAGAGTGTACACATAAAAAATGAGTGAAGTCCGAACCTTCATTTAGCAAGGAAAAAAATAAAATAGAAGTTCCTAGTTTATATGATACCAATTAGGTCTCAATTTTGCTTTAAAATACCTACCGACCAATTTTGTGAGATCAGATATATTTTTTAAATTATATATTGGATCGAGTTAAAATATTACTGGCACTACCATATTTAACAGTTTTACCGACGAAAAGTTTTGTCGGTATTTACACTAGCAGTCCGTCTGTATTTATGTTACCGACGGACTCACGAACATAAATAGTTTGTCGGAAAAACTCTCATTATTAATTTATAGATTATCGGTGAGTTATTTGGTAATAACTATACCAATAAATTTACAAACGTACAAAGCACGCCAAAAAACATTTACCCGTTTTATTCCATTAATATCTCCATCGGTAAATTTAACATATCATCGATAAGAAAACCATGTGTAATGTCATCAGTGTTTTTATTTATTTGTCGGTATATCCATCGATAAATATAACATATCACCAACATAATACCATCTGTAATTTGATTGGCGAGTTAACAATAGCAATGACATTTACAGTAATTCTTTTCCAACACTCTTTGGAATATACCGACGGAATTGTTTCGTCGGTAACGTAATATTTTAAAAATATTTTCTTAAAAAAATATTGAACAGAAGTAGAAAATAATTAAAATAAAATAAATTAATATAAAAATCAAATATTTATTACAAATTTAAATATTTGTACATATAAATACAATAAATCTAAAATAGAGGCAGGGCTAAAGGAGGAAAAGGAGAAGGCTGGTCATTTTTGGGACCGTGGGGCCAAATCTATGATGTCATCTCCATTACCAATCGACAAAGTTCTTCATAATCAGTAGTGAGTTGTTCACATTTACGAGTAGGATGAGTTGTCCGAGCTTATACTCATTGGTCTAACATTGCTGTGAATTATGGAGTTTGAATGCTCGAAATTGATTGCGAGCATCCAACGATCGAAGCACCACGGGTCGTCCGCAAGTTTTTGGTTGAGTGTTCAAGATTTTGTACACCCAATTTCTATCAAGTCCACCAGACGATCATGTCTCCAACAACAAATCTGGACCAAGATTTGGATAGGTTGAAGGATTGTCCCCGTATCTCTTCAATAGGTTATCATATGTATCCTGGAAAGAAATAATAAATTCATCGATTCAAGGAAATAATAATTTAAGAAAAAAAATGTTGAAAACCAACATACCACAAAGTGTCGAGCTCGGTTGCATCCCTTTTTGGTGGTCATCACTCCACACATGCATTTCAATAAAAAAACTCCATTGGACCTGGCTCTCATCCAAGAACCATAGCCTGCAAGAAAAAAAAAATATCAGTTCAATATATTTATAAAAAGCAACAAATAAAAAATGGATGTAATGAAAAAAAATCCTACCATCCGCTTCACATGCAAAACGAACAGAACGGAGTCATCAGTATGTGAAGTAATTGAACCATGAACATGCCGGTTCTGATTTTTCACATCAGACTATGACACTTACGTAAAATGCATGGACATCATGTGTCAAATGTATTCTGCCCAAACAACCTCTACGATGTACAGTGATCTGAAATCCTTCCAAACTATCACATCATTCCAGTCTAGAAGCTATTTGTCTTTCACATATGTTCTTGCTTTCTTTGGCGCCTCGTACCAAAAATTACGCAACTTATGTGGTACAAATTAATTATTTATTAGTAAATGAAAAATAAAATTTTAATATTTGGAATAAAAAAAACTATCATGAATTCGATGTTACCTAATTACAACGTGATCCTCCTAAATCCTCCTCGCAACATTATTATCAACTCTTTCCCATTCAAATTTTCCCTTGAAGTGTTATTGATGGCTTTCACAAAAATTTATAAACAATTGAGAAAAAAATCAACAGTCAAAAGAACATTAATTATCAGCGCATTGATAAGTGAACAATTTTCATAGTCAATGGAATATACAGACAAACAAATTATATCTATATACTCGTATGTAATGCATACTGTGAATAATATCAGGGAGAAGGGGAACAATTCTCATGGTTTCTGGAATATACCGACAAATATATTATGTCGATATTTCCATCGGTGTAAAATAGTATCTGATGTCAAATTGTATCTATATTCCTTATCTATCTTTCTTGCAAATATTAAAATTCATTGTTGCACATATAATATAATAACATCAGTTCACATTACAGTAATAAAATAAATATTTCTTTGTCATTCAATAATAAATTAACATCATTGTCATTACATTGAAGTGAATTCTGTCCATAAATATTACATTATAGTTTATAGCATACACTTTAGTGTTGTGCATCTTAATCAAAATTGGCTTCTTCTTCGTCAATTAACTCGTCCTCATCTCCATTGCAACCTTCTACATTGATTTCATTGCTATCATTTTCATCGACTTATATATGTCTGCTGGAGCTCAAAACATCATTCAACTTCTCAGCGTCAACATCAACAAAAAATATTATTAGTTTTGCCAAAATTTAGATTTTCTTCTAAGCCATTAAATGGAGCAACTCGATATGGATCAACTAACTCACCAAGTTCAAAGATAACATTTCTCATAATTAATTTATCGTTACCATCTTGAACAACCTCAACATGACCCCTGGGTTTAGTTTTCACTACGGATAATCAATCAACTCCTGAACGATCCTTTCTAAGGGAAGAAGTGTATGTGTAATAAACTTGTTGGCATTGCTTGGTAAAAATAAAGACATCGTCGACATTGTAGAGTTTAGCCTTTAAATTAATTTCAACCAAACCATGATAGAGATCTACTCTGATACCTCTGTTAGTGGTGTCATACCAATAGTATTTTAATAAAAATACTTTATTCTGCTCGTTATGATATTGCAATCTAATAACCTTTTTTAACTTCTCATAGTAGTCAACTTTAAACTCATTACAAGTCGATCCTTTAACACAAACCACACTGTTATATGTCTTTCTACTCTGCCCATATTCTTCAATATGAAACATATATCCATTGACGAAATACTCATTTTAGCATTTCACATTTCTTTTATGACCCAGACTTAGTAAAGACAAAGTAACACTAGCATTCACTCTTAATTGATAAACCTGGTACATAAAGTACAACCATGAACAGTTAACGAGAAATGTGAAATGAAATTAAGTATCTCGAGAGATAATAATAATAATAATAATTAAACAGTACTTACATGTATTCTAAACTACATGGAAAATTGTTTATCTTGTAATCGAAAGATTTAGGATCCAGTCACCTGTGAGTTTTAGGACAGTAAATATTGACAATGTTGTATGTGAAGAATTCCACAATGTATCAATTTATGATATTATAAGAGATAAATTGTTTGAAAATAACATGATGCGATCCAACCATCAAAGGATCCATTAGAGGTTCCAGTTGGTACAATTATTAGGCTTAGGGCTAAAAAGTTCAAAGAAGCTTTCAATGGACTTCTTCAAGAGACATGGCTAAGGTGGACTTCAAGAGGATTTGTAATAACAAAGAGCAAGCCTTGATTAATCTGATTCATGTTCAAGAGAGGCTTGTTGGTGGAACCAAGACCATTACACAAGGATTGGGAGAAGAAGACTAGATTCAAACAGTTTGACCTTTTGTTACTCTTTTGGTCATAACTGGAGCTACAGATCAAATTTTGATTTTATTCTAGTTGGGCTAGAAACTAGACTTCCATACCTTTTCAACGGTATAGGAAAGCCTTTTAATTCATTAATAAGAGAGAACCATCCATTTTAATTTGGGCTTTCGCTATTGCTAGACAAAATATGGAAACAACGAACTTGTCTTATTTAATTAGTTGAGCTATCAAACTTTATTTATTTTGAGAGGAGACATTTTATTTGGGTCTTAGACTTGTTTATTTTGTTTATTTTAATTAGTTTGGGATAGTTTTAGTTTGGGTAGATTATTATTTAAATTGGGCTTATGTGAGACCCACTAGGGAAACTAAGGTTTTGACTTAGAGTTTAAGTACTCTTTAGTAATAATTTTAGGGCAGACTTTTGATGATATGTTTAACATTGTAGCCTACTTTTTGGTTGCTCAATCTTGGTTGATTGAACTTTCAACTCTTTAAAGAATTGACCATTCTTTATTATGAATTTATACTTTCTTCGCTCATCTCTAGGTGTAGGCATTGTGATCGAGTTGGTTTATAGTCTTGTTGCCTTGGAGCAAGTCTTCTATTGTGATAAGCTCATTCAAATCTCAACAAACTTAGATTAGATTGATCTTGGGGTCACGAATTCCATTAAATTCCGCTAGGGTTCACATCATAACGATATGTTAAGCAGTATACTTATTAAATAAAAAGTATCAGTTCATCGCAGTTAAATAACACATAATTATGTATTTGTCTAAATTCTATTTATGACAAATATCTTTCCGTCATAATATTTTTTGGTACAGGTTGTTTAGGATGAGAGATTATTGACAAGCTCCCACATGAAGGCACTTCCCTACCATCGTCATGCCTTGAAACGTAGTTAATTCTCATTCTCAATTAAGGCTCTAAATAGTACGAGATCAATGTTGAGATATCTTAAACAATATAGGCCTTACATATCAAAGCCTCAACATGCGCTTTGTTTTTTACTTTTCTCTTAAGGTTGAAGAAGTACCTACATGGAATTAAATGAATGTTTTAAAATATACAAAGAAAGACAATAAAATTTTAATTATGATGCATGTGCAATCCCTAACCTCTCGAATGGATACATCCATTTATATTGGATCTGGCCTCCAACTTTTGTCTCAAACGATAAATGCATGGGTAGATACTCCATCGAGTAAAAAAACAATAGAGGGAATATCATCTCAAGTTTGTATATTATCTGGACGATATTCATTTCAAGCATCTCCATGTGTTGTGTCAGCAACTTGGTGGAACATATATCTTTAAAGAAGTGACTGATCTTCATGAGTGCATCTCATATCATTTTTTATAATAAATCCCGATAAGCTAATGGAATGGGTGTTTACATAAATATGTGGTAGTCATGACTTTTCATTCCATACAATCTACAATCCTCCAAATCCACCAACCTTGATATGTTAGAGGTATGTCCATCAGGAAATCACAGACTTTTAAGTCATTATTAGACAAGTAACTATGCATTCTTGTCTAAGGCAAAGTTGGCTTTTTGCTTTGCGACCCGTGACCCAACATAAACCAACTCTATATTTTTACAGTGACAAAATAAAGCTATATACATTTTAGCCTTGATGTTATCCTTTGTATTCCCCTTCACTTCCATAATGTGTTGAAAATGTTATCAAACATATTCTTTTTTAATGTGCAAGATATCAAGGTTATGACAGAGGAGATTGGTCTTCCAATAAAAAAGTTTCTAAAAAATAATTCGCTTTACTCAATTATGGATAAAACTAAAACTAGGAAACTTCTGCTTACTACATTGAAAACCAAACACAATGTCACCGTACTCCGATACCACGTCATATAATTCTTCACCTGAAAAAAATAGCAGTGCAACATTCCTTTCAACTCTGCCAACAAACAAATCCTTTCTGTTCTTTCTAAAATTGTGATTTGTTGGTAAGAACTACTGGTGGTAGTAAAAAAAGATGATATACTACCGTTTGTTAGTGTGAATGCCTTGTTATTTTTCATACAATATAGACATGCTAGTTTTACATATGTGCTCCAACCAGAAACTATTATATAAGCTAGAAAATCATTGATAGTACACATCAAAGCTGCCTTCATTAGAAAATTTTGTTTCCTTGATACATCATAAGTTAAAGCCTTAGATGACCACAACTACTTCAACTCATCAATCAATAGTCGAAGACAAACATCTATATTCTAACCTAGACTATTAAGACCAGGTATGATTGTAGATAAAAACATGAAATTCGACCTTATACACATTCTTGATGGCAAGTTATAAACCATGAGTATCACTGGCCAACAAGAATAAGGAGTAGCAAATGATCTGAATGGATTATATCTGTCTATACATAACCCAAGACACATGTTCCTTATCTCCATTGAAAATTAAGAATGCATATTGTTAAAGTGTTTCCAGACTTCACCACCGGAAGGGTACACCATCACTTCATCCACCACATCATGTGATTGGTGTCATGTCATGGTCCTAGTAGTCTTTAGTGACAGGAATAACCTCTGCAGTCTAGGTGTGATTGGAAAGTATCTAAGTTTTCTGTGTGTGATAAGAGTCATTCCCTTGCCAGTCATGGGTTTATAACAAGAATGCCCACATGTTCTACACTTCGTCAACTCTGCATTTTCAAGGTAGTATAACATGCATAAATTTAGACACTGTCAATTCAATTTTTTGGTATCCTATACCGAGGGGTTTCGTCATGGATTTAACATCATAGAAGTTCTCTTTCAATTTGTTCCTTTCAAATAAAATGCTTCTCGCTCATTCAATAATTTTGTCATAACCGACACCACTCAACTCATGATTTGACTTGATGGTGAAGGCTTGTGTGTGCCAATAATTTACTATGTTTTGTTCAATCATCCCATAATGGTTCATCAAAATCTTTCAAAAGATAAAAAAAAAAAACTTAGCCATGTCTACAATAGGTTCTTTATCTATGATTGGACATTGGCCGGTGTGACCCTAATTCGTTCTCATCACATCCATCACCATATTCCTATAAGGATTACTATTGTTATCTATAACTCTATGCACGTTGCTAGAACTAGAGGTTAACCCAACCATCTTTTCTACTATTGTATCATAAGGAACATATGGTTCTTTGTATGTATACCAATACAGATATTTCTCCAGAAACTCTTTTTGTAGAAGATGCATTGTTACAACATCTGGATCGATAAACGTTTTATTTTTACACCTTTTGAATGGACATCTAATACCCCTTCCACTAATATTTCTTAGATTAGATAATGTATAATTAATAAAACCCTGAACTCCATTATAATAAATTTGCAAAACAATTGATTTAACTCAAACTTATTCAATCTATTTTAATTGTACTCTTAATTTATTATCATTTATCTACATAAATTCAAATTTGTACACATTTATAAAAAATTTCAGCTCGACAATAAAATTGATAAAATATAAAACAGACCCGTTAAATTAATAAGCTATTATATATTTCATATCAAAGCATCTACGTCAAAAATTCGATATAGGTTTCATCAATTTACATAGAAATACAATTTTACAAAATCTAAAACAAACCCTAACTTGTACAAATCATAAATCCACTTAACAAATTTGTATGAGAAAAAACTATAAAACAAGTAAACACCCAAATAAAATACATATACTACAAAATATATGAAAAAAAAATTAACATTTCAAAATTGAGTTCAAATAAAAAAAAGGTACATTCGTTTGCTTAAAGTTGAGAATCCTTAATAAAATTTAAATCAAAGCATAAATACTGATAAACTGAGTGTTGTGATGGAAGAAATTGTTGTGAGAGTTTGAGTTGTGTTGAGATTGGGGGAGGGGTGACTTTTTGTTGCAGAAAAAAATACATAAGGAAGAAGAATAAATGGGGGAAGGGGAGAAGAGAGTCGATTGTCCGGTCATAAATTAAATATCATCAACGACATTATTGATAAGATTATTCCATCAATAACTCCATTGGTTATTCTATCGGTAAAAATATCACGTCACAATATGATTTCCCTTTTTGAATCTCACTGTAATACCCTCCATAATTCCCAAGATATATACCGAGGAAATTTTTCCATTCAGTTAATTTTATTGGTAATGTCGTCTGTAAAAGTTACATGTCATCATACTTTTTGGATTTTTTTCATACCTTATTTCCCACTACAATTCCTTTGATATATATCGATAGAATTTTTTTGTTGATGTTTATCAATGAATACAGGGATGTAAGATTTTGTTAGTGAAGGTCATCACTATATACCAATGAAAACATTATGTCGGTGTTTTCGTTTGTATTTGTCAATTTTCTGGTTATGAGGGAGATACTAGGCATATGGAACTATATTATGGTAAAATTTCAGGTTAATCGTAGTTCAAGAACATATTATTTAAATTGGTTAAAGTTGTTGTTACTGTTTCGACAAATTAGTGGACAAGTGTTCTTTCTTGGCTATTTTAGCCCAATTAGTCCATACCTGTAATGGATTAATTTTAGACGTCAAAGAGAAATTAAAAAAGACTTATTTAGGCCCTAAACTTGTGCATATGCTTGGGCTATAAGGGTTCCTAATGTGGTTTGGATTTGATATGATGGCATCTAAAGGGATCTTTCTCTTAGGTTTATTTTCTTTATTTTATAGGTATTCCTAGTACATCAAGAAGACTAAGAGGAGGTATTATAAGAAAGGAAATTATAGCAATCAAAACAAAGTTTCCTAGTTGAACTCCTAAACTAAAAGTTTTGGCCAAAACACCACTTAGAAGAGTTTGGAAATTTCGGCTACACGGAGGAATTCTAGCATGGAGACTTTGTTTTTATTATCCTATTTTATTTATTTGATTTTTAACAATTATTTTTAATTGGGGTTTGTTATGGACCATTAAAAGTTATTTAGGGGTTTATTTTATTATTGGACTTATGTTAGTTGATTTGTAGTTTGGGTTCATTGGCTTGCAACCTAAAAGAAACTTATTAGGATTATTTAAAAGAGACTATATAATGTTTTTAGAGCTGTAAACTTTGGCAGCTTGGTGATAATAAACATGCATTTCTTTCATTTAATTGTTTATGGTTTAACATCCTTCTTTTATAAAGACAAAGATCGTACATCTGACTTATCGAAGATTAACTGGGTTTATGACGCCATTCACATACTCCGGGTTATTAGGTACATGGTTATCTCTGGATCCAAGTTTATTTCAATACCTTTTGTTTATAGATACAAAGTTTCCTCTAGATCAGGGTTCTATCAAACCTGAATTTCTGCTTCATGGGTTGTATTTCAAGTTGGGGGTTACTTGACCACGTGATCAAGAGGTTTGTACTATTATAAGCCCACTCCATGTTGTGGGTTGCATCCAAATTTCCTTTTGAACATGATAAAAAAATATCTAGGTCATGAATAACTATTTGACATTGTTATTAAACCTGACATGTGAGGTCAACCTTGAAACCTCCTGATTTGATTCTTTGTCTTGTTCGAGTTTAAAATTAAACCATGTAGAAGTTATCTTGACATGACTTAATTGACTTGGTCGGTCCAAAGGTAGCCCAT
>Ga0325400_1003173_pt1 | contig 14735 bp, 15 predicted proteins | sample PopdelMetagenome_2_FD_205662 | JGI IMG/M metagenome (GOLD analysis project Ga0325400, IMG submission 205662) | Populus deltoides microbial communities from Bellville, Georgia, United States - Xylem-PdKOR-R1 | ecosystem: Host-associated > Plants > Phyllosphere > Stem > Wood/Secondary xylem... | reverse complement strand
AATATAAAAAATACTTTTAAAATATTAGTTAACACAGTCCTAAAACAGTAGCGAACTTTAAATTAGGAAATTTCAACACATGCAGGAACCTGACAAACGCAAGGAAGTGGGTCAACTTTTTACCAAGAAGAGGGGTTTGTAGGGGGGATGATATATTGAGGGAGGCTTTCAGCAGCGAATCGAAGGGAAAAGGAGGGGAGAGAATGAGTGCTATTAAGAGGGTGGTTTTTGGTAAAGAAAGCAGACAGTGGTAGAGCAAGCGAGTCATCTTCCCAGTGCTACCAGGAAATCTTGCATCTGCCACGTCGATCCACGTCATGCACTTGAAAGACTAGCAGCTGGTAATTATCAGTCCCATAATAATGCACACACGTTACCCCTTGGTTGCGTTCTTACTGGCTGTTTGTTTTTGTGGCATGGGTAGTGCTTTGTATTGCAAAAGAGTTGTTTTTAAAAATATTTTTAGATAATTCAATGATGTGTTAATTTTTAAAATAAAAAAATTATTTTAATTTATTTTAAAGTAAAAAAATTTTAAAAAATATTCGTTATTATAATGTCAAACACTACCTTAAAATATCCACCACATTACTATAGATAAATCATGTTAAAGAATAATATAAATCATATCTTGTGACCTCATCTAAAAGTTTAAACTATTTGGTTGAGATGGTTCTTTAATATAGTATCGGAGTCTTGATGACTAAGTGGTCACAAGTTCGAATCTCACCACCCTTATTTATTTAATAAAAATCAAGCACAAAGTAATATGAGTATATGTAAATTTTAATTCCAAAAAGCTTTCATTTAAAAGTGCGTATCGGAGAATAATATAAGTTGTATTTTTTGATCCAACATAACAGTTAAAGCTATTGAATTAAAATAATTTTATGACAAACTCGATTACTCATTAATATGATAAGTTATTGAAAAGAATTATATTTTTTTAAAATAATTTTGTTTTGATTTTTTTTAAGTTTTAGTTTGAATTAAACTGAGTTAATCCATTTAATTCATATCTTAATTTTTAAACTAAATCAATTTTCAAATCAAGTTTAATTACTATAATTAATACTCAAAGAAAAAATTATCGACATTATACTAGTTTTTAATCCATTATGAAATTCAAAGAATTTATAAAATAAAATAAATATATTATTTTTCCCATGAGAAACAATTTTTTTTTAACTTTTGGAGTATCTAATAGGATGCAACGTTTCTATACGTTGCTGTTATAAGATTGTAATTAATTTTTATGACAATTTGTATAATTAGATTTTAAATAATTAAATATTTTAATTTATGTATTAAATAATGAAATTTATTTATTTTTATTATTATCTATTTATTTCTCGTAATCACAGATAATTCATAGTACCGTCACGTTATAATTATTCAGGTGGAAAAGGAAGATAGCCTGACAGAACAGGAGGAGTTGGAGGGACGGATGGAAGAGTAGTTGATGATTCGTACGTAAGTGGGCGGCCCAAACTACAACCCCCAAAAATGCTCGAATTTACAGTTTGTGCCAGAAACACCGAAAAAAAGAAAAAAGAAAAAAGAAAAGTCTGTTATACAACTTCTTCTCTAAAGGTGAAGGAAAGGAAAAAGGTCAAGAGGAGAGAAAATATAAGTTATTCAAAGAGACATCCATCCATCATTCATCTTCCTCTTATTTGCAGATTGATCATCGTTATTATTGTTAATCTGCTGACTTGCCGCCACACAACGTTGGACTTTGTTTTTGAGGATTTAACTCTCAGATCTGAGGTCCTGGTCGGAAATATCAGAGTTCGATTATTACAGGCAAAAGGAGATGCCGTTCTCCTCCTCCTCCTAAGGTATGTGTGCGTGTGAGAAGTAGATTAGATTTTGATTCTCTCATTTAACTAGATTTTCTTCCTTGTAATTACCAATCTCCTATTTTATTCTTTCACAGCTCAAAATTAACAATTTTTGCGACCTCTATTTATAACTCAATAATAATAATAATTTTTTTCTAAATTTATCTGGTATAGAACGCACCTCTACATGAACCAGACAACTGCTTGCCCTTGCTTGCTCCAGACTTGGATTGGAGGCTTTCTTTTTCTTCTTTTCTTGTCCTGCAAAAAAATAAAAAAAGCAAAAAGAAAAAGAAAGGAAATTTCTTTATTCAGACTGATATATTTTATGAGTAATTCTAATTCTGACAGAAAACCCATTTGGATTTTGTTTTTTATCTTTTTATTTATGTATGTAGGCTTTATTATTTGTGAGGGTGAGGCCTTTTCAAAGTCATGGAAGAGGTGGGTGCGCAAGTAGCTGCTCCCATATTCAGTCATCAAGCACTTTCTAGTAGATACTGTGATATGACTTCCATGGCAAAAAAACATGATCTTTCTTACCAGTCTCCCAATTCTCAGCTCCAACAACATCAGTTTCTTCAGGCTTCTAGGGAAAAAAACTGGAATTCCAAGGCATGGGATTGGGATAGTGTCGGTTTTGTTGCTAAACCTTCTGTAGCTGCTGAAACTTTACGGCTGGGAACTGTTTTTAGAGAACCTAAGAAAAAAGATAAGAGTGATTCCAAAAACAAATCCAATTCTGTTAATGAAGATGATGATGGTCTTGGCTTGAATCTAGGTGGGAGCTTGACTTCTGTTGAGGAGCCCGTGTCAAGACCCAACAAGAGGGTCAGGTCTGGATCACCTGGCAATGGTAGTTATCCAATGTGTCAGGTTGATAACTGCAAGGAAGATCTATCTAAAGCCAAGGACTATCACCGCCGACATAAAGTGTGCGAGGTTCATAGTAAAGCCACAAAAGCCCTGGTGGGAAAACAGATGCAGAGGTTTTGTCAGCAATGCAGCAGGTTGTCTTTAATTTGCTGTGCAGATTCATATTTGATTGTTGTATCAGCCTTATACCACTAGATTAACTTGAGAGACTCAAGTTCTTCACTTAGGTTTTTTTTTCTTTTATTTGTAAGTGCTCTCTTTTTGTTTGATAGGGTACATATATCTAATGCTTTTGCTTTGATAAATAAGTTTTTCCACTGTGAGCTTATACGAGACCTTCTATGCAATACGTAGGTTTCATCCTCTCACTGAATTCGATGAGGGAAAGAGAAGTTGTAGACGCAGGCTTGCAGGGCACAACCGAAGAAGGAGGAAAACCCAGCCTGAGGATGTTACCTCACGGCTGCTACTCCCTGGAAACCGGGATATGAACAATAATGGAAACTTGGATATTGTAAACTTGTTAACTGCTTTGGCTCGCTCTCACGGTAAAACATATCTTCCAATGATTGACTTTTATGTTCCGCCCTTTGTGCTGTGCTGAAATCTTTACCTTGAAAATCATAGGGAGGAATGATGATAAAAGTACAAACTGCCCAACAGTACCAGATAAAGACCAACTTATCCAGATTCTTAACAAAATGAATTCACTGCCTTTGCCAATGGATCTTGCTGCAAAGTTATCAAATATTGCAAGTTTAAATGTGAAAAACCCCAACCAACCTTCTTTAGGACATCAAAACAGATTGAATGGAACTGCATCTTCTCCATCAACCAATGACTTACTTGCTGTTCTTTCAACCGCTTTGGCAGCATCTGCTCCAGAAGCTCTTGCAATTTTATCTCAAAGAAGCAGTGACAGTGACAAGTCCAAGTTGCCTGGCCCCAATCAAGTGACTGTTCCCCATTTGCAGAAAAGATCTAATGTAGAGTTTCCTGCTGTGGGTGTTGAGAGAATTAGTCGCTGTTACGAGTCTCGTGCTGAAGATTCAGATTACCAGATTCAAGAATCTCGTCCTAACCTACCATTACAACTGTTTAGCTCATCACCTGAGAATGAGAGCCTTCAAAAACCAGCATCTTCTGGGAAATACTTTTCTTCTGATAGCAGTAATCCCATTGAAGAGAGGTCTCCATCATCATCCCCTCCTGTTGTGCAGAAGTTGTTCCCATTGCAGAGCACCGCAGAAACTATGAAATCAGAAAAGATGTCAGTCAGCAGAGAGGTTAATGCAAATGTTGAAGGTGGCAGAAGTCATGGCTGTGTTTTGCCGCTTGAGCTCTTTAGAGAGCCAAACAGAGAACCTGACCACAGTTCATTTCAAAGTTTCCCATACCAAGGAGGATATACATCTTCCTCTGGGTCTGATCATTCACCTTCTAGTCAGAATTCTGATCCTCAGGTAGCCTGTCATTAGACTAAGTTCTGTATTTATTTTTAGCTTCAAACTGCTCTCTATTCATACTTGCATGTGCTAATATTGTTAAATTATTTCAAATGGTTGTGTTTTTCATCTGCAGGATCGGACTGGGCGAATAATTTTCAAACTATTTGACAAGGATCCCAGTCATTTCCCTGGGACATTGCGCACAAAGGTGAGTTTATTGTATATTTTGGTTTTATGTGTGTTTTTTTAATAAATTTGCATGGAGACGCTGTAATGGATGCTTTTTGAGGATTTCTATCATGATCCATCATTTCTCTTTCAGACCTACAATTACTAACTGATAGTTTTATTGGGAGGGAATCTATCTAATACATGATTGCATCATTTCTCTTTCAGATATACAATTGGCTATCTAACAGTCCATCAGAAATGGAGAGTTATATAAGGCCTGGCTGTGTTGTTCTATCAGTTTATTTGTCAATGCCATCTGCTTCCTGGGAGCAAGTGAGTGAACTTGTGTAATGAACCTTAGGAATTATAAACCTAACCTTATGCTGACCACTTGCAGGGTATATTTGTTGTTTTTGCAGCTTGAAAGAAACCTGCTTCAGCTAGTGGATTCTTTGGTTCAAGATTCAGATTCTGATTTATGGAGAAGTGGAAGGTTTTTATTAAATACAGGCAGGCAGCTAGCATCACATAAAGATGGTGTGTGGATTAGTGCTGGGTTCCCCATGCCCCCTCTTTTTTGGACTTTTTGCCATTTGCATTTCTTTAGTTCTAACCTTGCCCTTTCTCAGTGATGATACTCCATGTGGCCAAAAAATTGGAATGACCATTATATATATATTTTTGTGGATTTTGTGAAATTTTTGGCTATAATGTGTGTCATTTATGAAACAATTTGATGATAATTCAGTTGTTGTTTGCAATGATATTCAGGAAAAGTTCGTTTGTGCAAATCTCGGAGAACATGGAGTTCCCCAGAGTTAATATTAGTATCCCCAGTGGCAGTTATTGGTGGGCAAGAAACCTCTCTTCAGTTAAAGGGAAGAAATCTGACTGGTCCTGGCACCAAGTAAGAGTTTAGTTAATCACCGAAGTGCTTTTTAATTGACCTTGTCTTGCTGTTTTAAGTAAATTTTGTACACAATTGCTGTAGGATTCATTGCACTTATATGGGAGGATACACATCAAAGGAAGTTACAGATTCTTCTTCTCCAGGATCCATGTATGATGAGATAAATGTGGGTGGTTTCAAAATTCATGGTCCATCTCCTAGTATTTTAGGTCGTTGTTTCATTGAGGTATGACTCTGCACCTTCTTGTATGCCCTTGAAATATAGAAATACTCAAATAGATCGCTTGATAATGATAACGTGTGACATTTGACAATGCTACAAACAGGTAGAAAATGGTTTCAAGGGCAACAGTTTTCCCGTGATAATAGCTGATGCTTCCATCTGTAAAGAATTGAGGCTCCTTGAATCTGAGTTTGATGAAAAGGCTGTAGTCAGCAATATTGTTTCAGAAGAACAGACTCGTGATTTGGGGCGACCTAGATCAAGGGAGGAAGTTATGCATTTCTTAAACGAGCTTGGATGGCTGTTCCAAAGGAAGAGCATGCCTTCTATGCATGAGGCTCCAGATTATTCATATAACCGCTTCAAGTTTCTGCTCATTTTCTCAGTTGAAAGAGATTATTGTGTGTTGGTCAAAACAATTCTGGACATGCTGGTAGAAAGAAATACGTGTAGGGATGAATTATCTAAGGAGCATTTGGAGATGCTCTATGAGATTCAGCTCTTGAACCGGTCAGTGAAAAGGAGGTGCAGGAAAATGGCAGACTTGCTTATTCATTATTCTATTATTGGCGGTGATAATTCCTCTAGAACATATATTTTCCCACCGAACATTGGGGGACCTGGTGGTATTACACCTTTACATTTGGCTGCTTGTGCATCGGGTTCAGATGATTTGGTTGATGCCCTGACAAATGACCCACATGAGGTGATGTTTTCTTTCCCTCTTTTTTTTTTCACTCTTCTTCCTTGCATCAGCATGTTCCTGTATCTGGGCTTCAGGGATCTACAAGTGCTCTCTCTCATCTGTAACTCTTTATTTTTTCCATGCAATAATCTAAATTGGATTGTATGTTGTACCTATCAGTGCTACTACCTTCAAAATAGCAATTATATATGAATTTATATTTTTATTTGATGGACTTGTTGGGGGTGCAGGGAAGGTTGGGATCATGGTTACAAGTTAGGAAAGGAATTGTTATGATGCTGCATTTGTTGTGTGTGTGTGTTTGTTTTTTTACTCATATATTTTCTGCTTTAATGAATTTCTGGTGTCACCCTCCCCTTGCAGATTGGGCTGTCCTGCTGGAACTCTGTCCTGGATGCAAATGGCCTGTCTCCATATGCTTATGCTGTCATGACAAAAAACCACTCTTATAACTTATTAGTGGCTCGTAAACTTGCTGACAAAAGAAATGGCCAAATTTCTGTGGCAATTGGAAATGAGATAGAACAGGCAGCCTTGGAGCAAGAACATATGACAATATCACAGTTTCAGCGAGAGCGTAAATCCTGTGCTAAGTGTGCAAGTGTGGCGGCTAAGATGCACGGGAGGTTTCTGGGTTCACGAGGCTTGCTTCAGCGTCCATACATCCATTCAATGCTTGCTATCGCTGCTGTCTGTGTTTGTGTCTGCCTCTTCTTCCGAGGTGCACCAGACATTGGCTTAGTTGCTCCCTTCAAATGGGAGAATTTGAATTATGGAACCATTTAGACAACAGTAGACAATGTACGCTTGTGAGGAGTAATGGAAAGCAGTTTAGAAGAAATGACAAAGGGGCCGTGAAATGCACAAAAATCCAGATAATTGTTTCTGATTATGCAGTTGAGAGAATTCAGGTAGATGGATAGACTCCCTAGTCCTCAGTAAGGGCATATAAGCAGTTGGACGAGAAGATGCATTGTTCTTCGGAGAGAGGAGGAAGCAAGCTGGTAGTAGGATAACATGATTCAGATGCTGCATGTTATTCTTGTTGGCGTTTGCAAACAGGAGTGCAGTGATGTTGTTACAGGTTGTGCCCTTTTCTTGGCCCATTTGTTGTTGGCAAATACACAAGTTTTATGATGGTGGAAATTTTTGGCTCAACAATACATTTGCTGAGCAGAGGTGGAAGAAAGATGCATGAAAGCGCACAGAAGGCGGCCATGACTTGACTTCAGGGAGAGAGGAAAAAAAAGATGCTAGCAATTATACCTTCAACGAGTATTTAATTCAGTTAATTTATGTAATGGTTTATTCTTCTTTATATATATATATTATTTTTTATTTCTTTTGACCCTTATATATATAATATCGAAAGAGCTAAGGTATTTTGCTGATTATATGTATCTAAACTCTCACTGTAAAGTTGACCACTAGGATCAGTCAGAGGTAGGATATTGCATGATTGCACAGCAAAATATTTGTTGAATCATATTTAAATAAACAGGCATTTTTTTATCTGCCTTGCTTCTTGCATTGGCGTAGCCGAGGAAATGGTGTCATCTGATTGGTGCCAATGATTTCTTTTTTATTTTAAATAAATGGGCAAAACATGCATGCATGTACAAATGCAAATTACCCAGGCACAGTCCTACTTCCAGCAAGCTGAGAAAGGAGGCTATACTTGACCAATGTGCCTGCTGAACATTTTCCAGGCCCCCATCAGGACACTGGCCTTGATGAGATTGTGGAAAGCAATAGCCAATAGCCAAGAAAAGAAATAATGTCTTCCGAATCTTTCTTGGAGTTTCTGCTGGGAAAATGGAAAAGCTTTCTTCCTTGTCATCATTAATCAGGAAATACTCGTGATACTATGAATTATCCTTGTAAGAGAGGATTGTAGTCTGATATATAGAATGACATGTTGTGCAGTAACACAAGGCGTTTCGGATTTCGTTGTAGAGGAGAGCCTTCGTTCAGGATATTCCAATATTCCAAATTCCTCTCTCTCTCTCTCTATCTCTCTCTCTACATACATACATACATACATACATATATATATATATATATATATTGATTTCTTGGTGATGACTTTGAAAACACTAGAAGAAACAAAATAGGAAGAAAGGCAACGATTCTAGTAATTTGTTCTTGCTTTTCTTCTCACAAGACAAAAGGGAAATGAAACTGAGAAGTGCCGGGTCAAGCAATGTCATGTTAGAAAACAAAAAATCAATCAACAATTGATGGTGCTGGAACAGTCGTCAATGCGTGCTGCTTCTTCTACGAAACTGATTCTCATTGTCAATGGAACCTGCGCGCAGTGTGTTGCATGTTCCATTGAATTATAATTGTCAGGAGAGATGAACCGGTCTTCTTCATTAAGGGTTTGGTGCTTGATGATCTCATTAAGGGAGTGTCTCGATCTCTAGCTAGCCGCTGCTACGACTAGATTGTAGCGGTGCTGGTGCGACTTTCAAAGGGGATGTCGAGAATATATATATATATATATATATATATATATATATATATATATATATATATATATATATGCTGAAAAGTTGAAACTATATGCAGAAACGAAGCGGAGGGTGTGCAAGAAATCAGCAAAATAAAATTAAATATATAGAAGGAATGTAGGTAAGTGAAACATAGCAGAATTTAGGGTCATTTGAGATTGTGTTTTAAATGATGTTTTTTTTAAAAATTAAATTTTTTTATTTAGATTTTTTTTATATTTTTAAATTGTTTTGGTATAAAACATATTATATAGGTTTTTAAAAGGATTTATTTTGATTTTATTTTTAGGATATAAATTTTGCAAATTAAATTTCAATAAAAAAATTAAGAATTGATACCAAGTAAAAAAAATAAAGAATTCAGATTAAACATTGTTATCTGTATGATCTCTAGTAAAATTACATAATTATAATAACAGCAGCGATAACATACAAATAAGATTACGATAAAACAGTTAGATTATTAAATAATTAATTACATATAAATAATGGAATAACTAAAATTGTACCACCCCCACAACACGTGGCATGCAACCACTTGATAATTAATATTCATAGACATGATAGTAAAAGAAATCAGGAAGCATTGATTGGGTCCACTTATGGTCGGGTCAAAGAGAGAAGTATCAAAGCAATCCACGAAGAAGATCAAGAACGATATTGGCATCTAAAGCTTGAGCACCAAGCTCACGGGAAAGATGCGTGCGTTTGTTTTTTTTTTTAATTGGAGTGCCGAATCCGCCGAGTCGAAACACAAATCATCATTCAACGATTCTGAGCTTCGAGAGAACAATGACAATGGGGGTGGGTTGAGGAAATGATGCTGCTTTTGTTAATTAAGGAACAGAGTATACGTCAATCAATATTAACTAGGAACCCAATAGAAAGGGGAGGGGTGGCTTCCTCCATCCAAACACTTTCCTCGGGTCTTGTTTTGCCAAGGCCTGCGCTGTCCTGTTACCTTTCCTTCCTAACTGCGCCGGCCACAAAAGAATCATTTGAATCTTTCTTTGTCCCGCATCTTAATTAGGCTACACCCGTTGGTGGCAATCCTTCTGTTGTTGCAGCCATGATCTGACCTCTGATAACTCCCACACCAATCTCTCAACGTCTTAAGAGTGTTGCCGAGAGTATGCCGGCAGGCCGAGAATGCCTAGAGACTTCATTAGCTTGTTGATCCTCCCAACATATATAGAGCTTCCTGCCACTTTTATCACGGCTCTGTATATCCTGAGATATTTAGCCATCTCTGACCTACCACGCACCATAACCCACGGCTCACACATATATATCATCTATCCCCCTCCAACACGTGCCTCTATAACAATCTCTGCTCGGAATTTCTTACCATAAACTTTATAGTACCCACTTTGAACTGAGTATATTCCAGCTATCCCCCTCCAAACAAGCTGGTCCTCCGGTCTTCTACCACCGAGAGGTAGACATAAGATGTTATTCACATCACAAGGCATAAATAAAGAGTTAATCAAAGAAAATTCCTAGTACCAGTTGACTTTGGTCCCCTTTCTTCCTCTATGTTCTTACTGGTTTTAGTTTTTGGAAACTGAGGGGTGGAGGGTGGTCTAGATTTTGAGTATGGATTTGCATGTTCATAATTCTGAGCCTTTATGAGCATTATTGTCAGTACTTTGGTCCCAGGATTTGCTGCTTCTTTTTTTCTTTCCAATTTCATCAACTCTTTCTAAAATTTATTCCATACATTGAAAATGTACTTTTATTACTAAAAAAAAGAAAATAAAAAACACTATCATTGCTTTCATTGTCGATCTCAGATCGGTTTCACACTAGCATGGACACACGGTAAGGGTTTTAATAGCAAAATCTAGGAAGTTTTCCTTCTCTCTTTCTCTGAGGATATCGTTAAAAACATCAAGATTATATATTGAGGAAAATCTTGCTAAGATAATATATTACTCAACAATATGATATCATATATATCAACACGATATGGCAACTGGTTTTATTACTTATTAAATTCATTTGCTCTATTTTTTAAACATTTTTGTGTGTATATAGTTTTGCTTTTTTTTTTTATATATATATAAAAAAATAGCAATCGAAAACTCCTGTGAGAATGCATTTTGGTGTAGTGGGCGTGCAAGCATGGAAAACCGCTGTTTGACCGCAACATAATTTGGGGTGCACATGGTATCAATTTTTTTAATAATAGATAAATATTTAATGTTTTTGTAAAAAAAAAAAAGAATTTAGAGAATGCAGAGGCTAATATAATGTGATTCCTAAGACTTCACGGATTCATATACAATCTAAATGAAAAAATAAATAGTTTGATTAAAGAAAATTCAAGATAATTTTTTATTATTTAAAATATTGAGACAATAATATATTGGATCTACCTGAATGAACTTGGATTAACTTATTAAATTCACAACATGGATTACAATATCATGATAATTACGTATAAAACAAATAAAAAAATTATGAAACTCAATTTTCAATAAACTTAATATCAAATGATAAAATTAATCTACCAAACCAATAATCTGTGTCATGAGACCAAGATAATCTCATAGAAAAAAGAACTAAAAAAACAATCCAAGTCAATCCATGTTACCATGTTAAACTTACCACTTGAATCATAAGACTATGATAACTCCGTATAAAGCAAATTGAAACAAATCATGAAATATAATTTTCAATCAATTTATTGATGAAGAAAAAAATTAAAAAAATTAATATTAAAAAGGAACACAACAAAACGACATGAGTCAACCTTAGTTAACTTCTAAAACTCGTGATCCAGATTATGAGACCAAGATAACCAAATAAAAAGTAAACAGAAACAAATCATAAAGTTTAATTCCTAGTCAACTTAATGTTAACATATAATTTTTTTAAAAAAATATTAATTAAAAAATAAAGTCAACAGAGTTAACATGCTAAACCCGTAACACGAGTTATATGAGTGAGGCAACCACATAAAAAGTAAATTATAACAAATTATAAAACTTAATTCCTAATAAACTAAATATTAAAAGATAAAAAAACATATATATATATTATTATTATTATTATTATTATTGTGAATAGTTTTTTATGAGACGATGCACGGTATAAACATTGTTTTTTTTAATTTTTTATTAATTATAAAACTCGATATGAGTTATGTAAATCAAATTAAGTTAATCTATTTTAATTAAAATAAATTGTTTAAAAAATAAAAATCAAATTAATTTTTAACAAGTTGATTGGATAAGGAGCTGAGTCACCAAGTATCAAATGAGTTTTATTCAAGTCTTAAACAAGTGAATTGGATGGGAAGCTAAGCCATCAAGTATCGAATGAGTGACCGATTTTTATCAAGTCACCATCCGGGTTTAATTTTATGCCGGCTCCACGTGTCCATGGTTTGACTCGTAAATACATATGCTTATCATCACACGTGAGATCTGGTAAAAGTATTACTTAAAAGTTGCCGTCAACTCGTGTGTTTGTAATCATAATCATGGAAAACACACTTAAATCAGAAGGCTGGGCCTGGAGATCACAGGTTGATCAGGGGTGCCTTGAATTTAATTAGAAAAGAAAAGAAAGTGATCGGACGTGTATGAATAAAGCAAATGGGAATCTGGGTGTTGCTGTCCCTCTTCAAGGCCGTCGATATATACCACTGCTAGAAAATGTGGGCCCGTTTCCATGCTCCCATTTTCACTTTCCTTTCTTTCTCACTGTTTTTTTTTTTTTTTTTGTTAATACATATTAGTAAAATAAATATATGAATAAATAAAAATATGCGCTGTTTTTGTGACGGCCTTATAATATTAATATCATACATGTATTCATTTCCACCACCGAGTATCTTTCTTCTTCCAGTGCTTCTCTCGAAGGCACATGCACCCTCCTAAATATATATAAAAAAATTATCACTCAGCATTCCTTCTCTTAATCCTTGCTTTCTTCGATCGGCGTGGCGGTTTCTTTCTACCCCAACTTGTCGAGGTTTGTGTCCCAGCCAGATGAATCAGTGTCTCTCTTACATAATCAAAACCATGTAGTATGTGTTGCTGATGACTTTTCTGGTGGTTTTTTTTTTGGCAGCTGTTTATTATCTATACAGTCATCAGGAGCAGAGGTTGTGGAAGATTGAATCTTTATCGATACCAGTAGTGATTACAAAGTCATGGTATTTTCATTTTGGCATCTCTCTGTCTCTACTACTCTGTTTCTTCTTCATTCTTGTTACCGTGTTCTTGGGGTTTACTCATTCGAGTCTGTGATAATTGACGGCAGGTGAGTCCATTTGGGCAAATGAGGAACCACGACACGGGTCCACCATGGTTAATACCCATGCTTAGAGCAAGCTATTTCATTCCCTGTGCAGTTCATGGTGAATCCAATAAGAGTGAATGTAATATGTTCTGCTTAGATTGTATGGGAAATGCTTTCTGTTCTTATTGTCTTATTTATCACAGAGATCACCGTGTTGTTCAGGTTTGTCGACCCTGTCTCCATATTATCTTCGATTTATTCGATTGATTAATTGATTTATTGATTGGATGACAACCTGGTTGAATGCTTGGGTTGCTGCAGATAAGGCGATCTTCATACCATAATGTGGTGAGAGTAAATGAGATACAGAAGTACATAGACATATCATGCGTACAGACTTACATCATCAACAGCGCCAAGATTGTGTTCCTCAATGAGCGCCCTCAGCCAAGGCCTGGAAAGGGGGTCACCAACACTTGTGAAATTTGTTGTCGAAGTCTCCTTGATTCATTCAGATTCTGTTCACTTGGATGCAAGGTAGGTTAATTATGATGGTTTCCCTTCTCAATTATTAATAGGTTCTCTGCTCTGCTCTCTTCTACTGCTCTGTTTTGATAGTTTAATACAATATTCATTTTTTGTTCGAGTAAAGTGCTGTTTGCGTTTTGTTAGCTGGGAGGCATGAAGCGGGGTGACCCAGACCTTACATTTGCGCTAAAATTGAAGCAAAATAGGGATCCGTTCTTTGGTGGGTCGGAATCAGATGAGTCCTCAACCCCAAAGAAGATTCGCAGGACACATGCTTTCAATCGTTTGATGGACGGGCTCTCAATCTATTCCTCCAACAATGATGGTGCGGAGAGCTCTGGTGATGATGCAGCTACCAACATTTCTCCGGCTACTCCTCCCCTTTTCAATCATCGTAATGCAAGGAGAAGAAAGGGTATACCTCATCGTGCCCCATTTTAAGACTCCATAACCCTCCCCACCAAAAACATTAAAAAAATTGGCAAAACATTTAGCATTTACCAGCAGTAAAACAAAAACAAATCTAAAAACGACGGCAAGGAGGAAGTGGGATGTGGGGGAATTTGGTTACATCTCAAGTTTCTTGTGTAAATACTATTAGGATGGTAGGTGGTGTGTTTCTAGTAGCTAGCTTTGGAGTAAGGGAGTGGTCCCTTCCTATAGACATTTAGCAATTACTGCTGGAATTGAGTTTCTGAGTCAGGAATTTTACCATATCCATGCATGTACATATCATAACATATAAATATATAAATGTGGGGTTTTGGATTTGTTGGAAAGGGTGCAATAAAGGAGTGGGCATTATGATAGCATGGAATGTATACAGAACACCGTGGTTTGTCCTTGTGGATAGTGATATTTAAAGTTAAACCTTGTGTTCCGGCATCTCCTCTGTGATCTTTTATTTCATATTCTATATATGTGCAATCTGAGACACCTTTCGTCTATGCATACTGGGGAGTGGGGTTATTTGCATGGAAAAATGAGCTGGCAGCTTCTTATTTTGGTCATTAATGGGTCCATTGTGAATTGTAGAGCTGTGTCTGTGTGTGTTTTCTCTTATACATGCATGATTTTGTAATGAATATGATGGAGTAGCTAGGAAAGTACAGCCATCCTGGTCAAGTTTTAGATAAAGATTCTCGAGATGTAAAGCTGACCACATACGTCTTTTTCGTTTTTTTTTTTTTTTTGGAGGGGGAGAGAGAGAGAGAGAGCAACAAAACACCATTCCTGTTATAAAAAAAAAATAAGATACCATCCCT